>JGI20166J26741_11567806_pt1 | contig 47478 bp, 58 predicted proteins | sample TergutCu122P5_FD_26741 | JGI IMG/M metagenome (IMG submission 26741)
TTCGGCCTCGACGCATCCATCCCTATTTTTTTGCCGCTTACCGCTGCTCCAACAGCGGATGTTAAATGACTCGTATCAGACTTTTGTCGAATGGTCAACAGAAAAATATATCTCAGAGCTTTGATGCGCCGGCGGCGGCTTTTTCCTCAGCTTTGATGCGCCGCCATTGCTCATCCAGTTCTTCCATGCTCAACTCCCGCCGCTGGGCGAAAACATGGGGATGGCGGCGGCGAAGTTTTTCGGCGATACCGCGAAACACGTCATCGACGGCAAAAAGATGCTCCTCCTCGGCGATCTGAGCGATTAACAGCAAAACGAACATGACGTCGCCCAGTTCCTCGCACAGGTTGGCGCTGTCGCCGCTAACAATAGCCGCCAGCAGTTCCTCATGCTCGCTTTTCAGGTAACGCGCCATGCTGGCGATGGTTTGCTGCCTGTCCCATGGACAACCGCCTTCATTGCGCAACCGCCGTGTGATGGCCAAAAGTTCATGGCAGGCTTGACTTGTGTCCCACATTGTAGTATTTGAGAGGTCAATATTGGTTATTCTAGCTTGTATTTCCTTCGCGGCCCTGCTATGCTTTCTCAAATAAGAGAAGCGGAAAACCGCCATAAAAAGAGCCGGAGGGGCTGACAGGCCGGAAACGCTTTATCTATAGGTAAAATGAATTCCCTTCACGCCTCAAGTCAACTGGAAATTCATTCCGTTCAATTTTAACCGGGGAAAACGTGATGAAAAAAATGAGCGCAGAAAAAACGCAGGCCGAGGAAGTGGTCGTTCAACCGGTAACTCCGGAAGAAAAACACAAGGATATCGCCCGCATCGACCAATTGAGCAAACGCACGCACGGCTGGTATGTGCGCGTGCGTTTTTTGGGCAAAACCCACTCCAAGTTTTTCTCCGACCGCAAATGCGGCAGCCGGGAAAAAAGCCTGCAAGCCGCCGTCGAATGGCGCAACAAGACGGAAAAGAAGCTCGGTAAGGTGCGCACCAACCGCCACATGGTCACGGTCTCCAACTCCGGCACCGGCGTCGTCGGCGTGCGGCTGAACGATAAGCTGAACCGCTATGAGGTCAGTTGGGTGACGCTCCAGGGCAAGCAGGGCAAGACCTCGGTATCCATCACCAAACACGGCAAAAAAGATGCCTTCAAACGCGCCTGCGCCATCCGCCACGAGCGCGAAAAACAGCGTCTGGAAAGCAACAAGCCGTAATCGGCGGTTTTTTTTCGCCGTTGCCGCTTTTTTTGTCTCCAGCCATGGCCGGCGGCAAATGTCCTGACACGCGCCGGGGATAGGGAAAAGTTTCCTGTCCCCGGCGATTGCCGTTGACGGACGCGCCAAAATCAAGTAGAGTGTGCGGCTCACATTGGAATTGGCGCGGATGCGCAACACGGCCCAATATGGCCCAATAAGGCTTTAGGGCCGCAAGAGAACGAGGATTTCAGCATGTATGCGATAGTGCGGACAGGCGGCAAGCAGTATCAGGTGGCTTGCGGCGATATGGTGCGGGTGGAGAAACTGGACGGCGAGATCGGCGCTGCCGTCGATCTTTCCGAGGTTCTGCTGCTGGCCGACGGCGATAAGGTCCGCATCGGTCAACCGCTGCTGGCCGATGTCAAGGTGGTGGCCAAAATCGCCCACCAGGGACGCGACAAGAAAGTCATCGTCTTCAAGAAAAAACGCCGCAAAGGCTATCGTCTGCGCCGTGGGCACCGCCAGTCGTTCACCGCCCTGAAAATTGAAGAAATCGTCGGCGCGGCAGCCTGATTTTTATTGCATTCAAACAGCCGCGCCACCAGCGGAGCGGCGCAGCCACGAGGTAAAAAGCCATGGCGCATAAGAAAGCGGGCGGCAGCTCGCACAACGGTCGCGATAGTCAGGGACAACGGCGGGGCGTCAAACGCTTCGGTGGTGAGAAAGTTAAAGCCGGCAACATCATCGTGCGGCAGTTGGGCACACGGATACATCCCGGCAAAAATGTCGGTTTGGGCCGCGATTACACGCTGTTCGCCACCGCCGACGGTCACGTGCAGTTCGAAAATTTCGGCAAGGACAGAAAACGAGTCAACGTCGTGCCGGCGGCCTGATCCTTGGTTTTGCGCAGCGTTTCCCGCCTGACCATGTTACGGCATGGCCAGGCGTTCTTGCATGTTCAGGGTTGTTTTTCTCTTTGTCCATCGCCATGGCCTTTGTCGATGTCGCGAAAATTCATGTCGGCGCCGGTGACGGCGGTGGCGGCTGCGTCAGCTTTCGCCGGGAAAAGTACGTGGCCAAAGGCGGGCCGAACGGCGGCGACGGTGGCAAGGGTGGCAGCGTCTTCATCCGCGCTAATCGGCGCCTGCATTCATTGCTCGACTTCAAGCAAAAAATCCACTTCAAGGCCGAACGCGGCGGCAATGGCCAGGGTAAAGACCGGCACGGTGCCGGCGGCGACGACTGCATCATCGACTTGCCGCTGGGGGCGGTGATTGCCGACACCGAAACCGGTGAACAGCTTTTTGAATGCCTGACCGACGGCGACATGTTCATGGTCGCAAAGGGCGGCGACGGCGGTTTTGGTAACGCCCACTTCGCCTCGAGCATCAACCGCGCCCCACGCACGGCTACCGCCGGCCAAACGGGTGAGGCGCGCTGGCTGCGCATCGAACTGAAGCTGATCGCCGATGTTGGCCTGGTTGGCCTGCCCAATGCCGGTAAATCGACCTTGCTGTCAAAGCTTTCCGCCGCCAACCCAAGAATCGCGCCCTACCCTTTCACCACCTTGGAACCACAACTGGGCGTCTTGCAATCCCCCGATTATCCGCCCTGCATCATCGCCGATATTCCCGGTCTGATCGCGGGGGCGCACGCCGGCGTTGGTCTCGGCCACACCTTTCTCCGTCATGTCGAGCGCACCCGCATCCTGCTGCATGTCGCCGATGGTTCCTCGGAGACGCTAGCAGCCGACATCGCGGTCATCGAACAGGAATTGGCGCTGTATAAAAAAGAACTGGCTGGACGCCGGACAATCCTGGTGCTGAACAAAAGCGATTTGCTGGATGCGGAAGAACTCGATGAAAAAAACCGGCAACTGGCGGCAAGCCATGGCGACGTTGCCGTCATTTCCGGCGTCAGCGGCGATGGCATCGACGAACTGAAAGAGCGGATTTTCGCCTGCCTGGCCGAGATGAACGGGGGACAAGAGCAATGACCGGTCAGCTTTCCTACCAAGATGGGCGCGCCACGCGACGCCTGCTGCTCGATAAAGCCCGGCGGGTGGTGGTCAAGGTCGGCAGCGCCATCCTGACCGATGAAAACGGCATGAACCTGCCGCTGGTCGAGCGCCTGGTCGAGCAATTGCTGTTTCTGCGGCAATCCGGGCGCGAGGTCATTTTCGTCAGTTCCGGCGCTGTGGCCGCCGGACGCCGTCGCATCGCCCTGAGCCAGGAATCCGGCATCCGGGAAAAGCAGGCGCTGGCCGCCATCGGCCAGTCGATCCTCATGCACACCTACGACCGCTTTTTTTCCGGCCACGATACCACCATCGCCCAGGTGCTGTTGACCCACGACGACCTCGACCACCGCCACCGCTACCTGAACATCCGCAACACCCTGACCACGCTGCTGCGTTTTGGCGTCCTGCCGATCATCAACGAAAACGATACGGTCTCGGTCGAAGAACTCCGTTTCGGCGACAACGACCGCCTGGCCGCCCTGATTACCAACCTGACCGAGGCCGACCTGTTTATTTGCCTGACCGATGTCGCCGGCCTTTACCCGGCGCCGCCCGACCAGCTCGAAAAGTCTGAGCCAGTCGCCAATATCGTTGAAATCAATGAAGAAATTGAAGAGATGCTGGGGACAAGCGCCAGCGGCGTCGGCACCGGCGGCATGGCCACCAAGGTACGCGCCGCCAAAATGGTGGCGGCCCGCGGCGGTGCCTCCTTCATCGGGCCAGGCCGCGAAGCACGCGTGATCGAGCGGCTGTTCGCCGGCGAGGACATCGGCTCGTTCTTCTTCCCAGCCAAACACCCGCTGCACAGCCGCAAACACTGGATTGCCTACGCCCTGAAACCGAAAGGCGAGTTGCTTCTCGACGACGGCGCTTGCGCCGCCCTGGTGCAAAAAGGCCGCAGCCTGCTGCCATCCGGCATCGTCGAGGTGCGCGGCGACTTCGGCCCCGGCGACGCCGTCCACTGCCTGGACCGAGACAACTACCCATTGGCCGTCGGCCTGATCAACTATTCCGCCGCCGACATCCGCCGCATCCAAGGCGCCCGTTCCGACCAGATCGCCGCCATCCTCGGCTACAAAGACAGCGACGAGGTCATGCACCGCGACAACCTCGTGCTGCTGTAAGTTGCTCCCGTAAAAAGCCTGGCCGTTTTTCTTGCTGTGGCGCGCATCCGCGTCTTTTAGTGATGGAGGAGCGAAGAAACGCTCAAAGAGTGCCGGTCGATCGAAGCCACCGGCTTGAACCGGTGGAGCAGTCACTTGTCCGTTTTATTAACTGCTTTCTGAGACAGCGATGATTTCAGTGAGACAGTAATGATTTCAGCTATTTTCCTAATATGTCCGTCGATGTTGCGCCAAATAGGAGTTATGATTACATACGAAACTACGGTTACGACCACGGCTCCAAGCATATCAAGAGGAAAGTGTACGCCGAGAAACACGCGGGCCCAAGCAACCGCTACGCCTGTTATTAATATGATACACGCCAACCATGTGGCTCGGCCCAAAAACAATGTCAGCCCGATACTGAAAAAAATCGTCGCATGGTTGCTCGGAAACGAACTCGTTGGGGCATGATGAAGCCACGTTCGACCGAGGCCCAGCATGAACGGGCGCGGACATGGCCAGAAAAATCCGATCGCTTGGTTTATGAACAATGCCAAAAGCACTACCAGACCCGCTTTGATCGCCAGCAAGCGATAGTCGGGACTTTTGGAGAACAACAGGGATAACAGCAGTATAGGAAGAAGGTAAATCGTCCAGACGCCAACGATTTTGGCGATATCGACCAGCCATAAGGGAGCCGTATCGCTGCCATTCGTATAAAGGTACATTGTACGGTTGAAACTTTCTATCATATTCATAGCGTCTTTTGCTCCTTCTTTTTACTTTTTCCGACCATAAGCAATGTCACTGATAAGTATGCCAGCTTGCCTCAATTTGTTTCGGGACCGCTACAAACATACTACAAAGTCGTGAAAGCCGCTGCCGGTTGTGCGCAATACTTATTTTTCTCCTTTGCCGTACACATTTCACAGACGACATAAATTATTAGCGCGCATTCAACGATCTCCGCGCATGGGTCTGTCAAGCTTTGTATTTTATCCCGCTCGATATCGGCAATGTCAACGATACTGCCGCAGTTCACACAAACCACATGCTGATGCGGCAAGGTATTGATGTCAAATCGAATCGGCTGATCAGCGATGTGCAAACGCCGAATCTCGCCCGTATCCGCCATCAGGTTCAGGTTGCGGTAGACTGTCCCTCTGCTGATGTTGGGAAATACCCGCTGAGCCTGCTCAAGCACCTGCTCAACCGTCATATGCCCACTGCTGGAAGATAAAATCGCTAAGATTGCCCGGCGTTGCTTTGTTGTGCCCATATGAACGAACTAACAATTAAAAAAATAATAATATCGGAATGTTATAATACATTTTTATCCGCGCCAACAACAGTGCGCCGCCCGCGTCTATGATACACATCAAAGCATAAAAAATGCTTGTAAGATGTTTTGCGATAGAATAGCATTTTCAGGACTTATTCTTAAAAAATTCAATTTTAAGGGGGAAACCTATGTCAACGGAAACGAAAGAAGCAAAATGCCCATTCTCTCACGGCGGTAGCGCCAGCAGAACCAATCGCGACTGGTGGCCGAATCAGTTGAATCTGAATCTGCTGCACCAGCACTCGACGTTGTCGGATCCCATGGGAAGGGATTTTAATTACGCGGAAGAATTTAAAAGCCTCGACTACGAAGCCCTGAAAAAGAATCTTCGCACGCTGATGAAAGAATCACAGGACTGGTGGCCCGCCGACTTCGGCCACTACGGCCCGCTCTTTATCCGCATGGCCTGGCACAGCGCCGGCACCTATCGCATCTCGGATGGCCGAGGCGGCGCGGGCAGAGGCCAGCAACGGTTCGCCCCCCTTAACAGTTGGCCAGACAATGCCAGCCTCGACAAAGCGCGCCGGTTGCTGTGGCCGGTCAAGCAGAAGTACGGCAAGAAGATTTCCTGGGCCGATCTGATTATCCTGGCCGGTACTGTCGCTCTGGAATCGATGGGCCTCAAAACCTTTGGTTTCGCCGGCGGCCGCGCCGATGTCTGGGAGCCGGACCAGGATGTCAACTGGGGCGAAGAGATGGCCTGGATGGGAACCGACAAACGCTATTCGGGCGAGCGCGATCTGGCAAATCCCTTTGGCGCGACGACCATGGGCCTGATCTACGTCAATCCCGAAGGCCCTGAGGGTGTTCCCGACCCGCTTGCGGCAGCCAAGGATATCCGCGAGACATTTGCCCGCATGGCGATGAACGATGAAGAAACGGTTGCCCTGATTGCCGGCGGCCATACCTTTGGTAAGACGCACGGCGCCGCTCCAGGCACACATTTAGGGCGGGAGCCGGAGGGCGCTCCGATCGAGCAGCAGGGCCTCGGCTGGGCGAGCAACTTCGGCTCCGGCAAAGGGGGAGACACCATCACCAGCGGCTTGGAAGTGACTTGGACGAGCACGCCAACCCGATGGACCAACAACTTTTTCTGGAATTTATTCGGATATGAGTGGGAACTGACCAAGAGTCCTGGCGGCGCCCATCAGTGGAAGCCTAAAGGCAATGCCGGCGCGGGCAGTGTGCCGGATGCCCATGATCCGTCAAAACGCCATGCCCCGGCAATGCTGACCACCGATATCTCTCTGCGGGTCGATCCAATCTACGAAAAAATTTCGCGGCGCTTCTTCGAGCATCCCGACGAGTTTGCGGATGCCTTTGCTCGCGCCTGGTTCAAACTGACGCATCGCGATATGGGGCCGCGCTCGCGTTATCTGGGGCCGGAGGTGCCGAAGGAAGCCCTCATCTGGCAGGATCCCGTTCCCGAAGTGGATCATGCTTTGATCGATGGAGAAGACATCGCCATCCTCAAGAAGATGGTTCTTGCTTCGGGGCTGACCGTCTCGGAACTGGTTTCAACCGCCTGGGCTTCGGCCTCCACCTTCCGCGGCTCGGATAAACGCGGCGGCGCTAACGGCGCCCGTATCCGTCTGGCCCCGCAGAAAGACTGGCAGGTCAATCAGCCTGAGCGCTTGCAAAAGGTGCTGAAAAAACTCGAAGCGATGCAGAGCGAGTTCAACACAACACAGACCAGAGGAAAGAAAGTTTCGCTCGCCGACCTGATCGTTCTGGCCGGATGCGCCGGCGTCGAACAGGCGGCGCGAAATGCCGGCGCCAGCGTGACGGTTCCTTTCACTCCTGGCCGCACCGACGCCTCGCCCGAGCAGACCGATGTCGAGTCCTTCTCCGTGCTCGAACCAAAGGCCGATGGCTTCCGCTCCTATAGCAAGGGCAATGCCGGTGGAGCAGCGGAGTTCGCCTTGCTGGACAAGGCGCAGTTGCTGACGCTGACCGCGCCTGAGATGACCGTCTTGGTCGGCGGTATGCGCGTGCTGAATACCAACTTCGGACAAACCGCATTAGGCGTCCTCACCACGCGGCCGGAATCGTTGACCAATGACTTCTTCCTTAACCTGCTCGACATGGGCACGGAGTGGAAGGCCACGCCAGATACGCAGGATGTATTTACCGGGTACGACCGCAAAACGAATGAAGTGAAGTGGACAGCCACACGGGCCGATCTCGTCTTTGGCTCGCATTCCCAACTGCGGGCGCTGTCAGAGGTCTATGGCAGCTCGGATGCGCAAATGAAATTCGTACATGATTTCGTGGCAGCCTGGAACAAGGTGATGAACCTCGATCGTTTCGATCTGAGACGGTAGCCGGAAAGCGAACCATTTCAATGTTTCGTTCCTCACATCATCAAGGAGAACAGTATGAACATGTTACGAGTTAGTGTATTGAGCCTCGGCTTTACCGCCCTTGTCGCCACCCTGCCAGTGCTGGCGAGCGCGGGAGAAGTCTCGGCGGACGTCTATCGGACCACCAAAGAAGGACAGGGCGACAAGATTGGCAGGGCGGTCTTCGCCGACAAGGAGGGCGGCGTTGACATCATGGTGGACTTCCAAGGCCTGCCCCCTGGCATCCACGGCTTCCATGTCCATGAAAATCCAGATTGCGCCCCGACCACCAAAGACGGTCAAATCATCCCAGCCGGAGCCGCTGGCGGGCATTTTGATCCGCACAAGACCGGCAAACACCTCGGCCCAGATGGCGGCGGGCATTTGGGCGATCTACCGGCGCTCACCGTGGGTGAGGATGGTAAAGTAAAGACAACTCTGCACCTGAACGGCGTGCAGGCTGCGGACTTTAAAAATCGCTCGCTTATGATCCACGCCGGCGGAGATAATTATTCCGACCAGCCAACCGTGCTCGGCGGCGGCGGCGCCCGCTTTGCCTGCGGTGTACTCCGTTAACGCATTCGGTTCATCCGATAAACGTGTATCTCTCAATCCCCTTTCCTCGTGCAGGAAGGGGGATTTTCGTCGGACAGCTTTACGCCGGATGGACTTCGGCGGCGCGGGCGAATGGTACAGGACAGCTTACGCCCGCGCTGGCGGGTTTCCTGTCAGCGGTGAATGCCACCCGCACCCTATCGTAAGGAAAAAGCAATTTCCCATCGCTGGTTTTATCAATCAGGCCACAGAGCCCACAGAGCGCCAGTTTTTGCGCATCGGTGTGAACGCCTTTGACATCGCGACCAATGCGCCGCGCCAGTTCGCGCACGCCCAGCGGCCCGGCCCCGGCCAGCGCTTCGATCAGCGCCCAACGTTTGGTGGTCAGCGTCGCCAGCAGGCTTTCGCTTGATAGGAAGGTATATCGTGGCGTCGCATCTTCCGCGCCATGAAAAGCGGTCTTCATGCGTTCCTTCACATCGCCCGGCGCCGCGACATCTATGGTCAGCGTTTTCTCATCCATATCATTCTCCCAATTGGGCCACGTCGGACCAAAAATCTTCCACCAGTTGTTCCAGTGACGAAAATTTGTAAGGTGTTTCTTCCGCGCCGACATGTCGGTGATCGCCCTTGCCCGCCTCGTTGTCATACCGCAAGACGCAGACATCATGAGCGAGCGGATGCTTTGCGATGTGCAAGAACGATGGGAGGTTTACAACGCAAGAAGGCTTGCCAGGGAATATCTGGCAAGCCTTTGGTTTTACGTGGTGCTTACGCCGGATAGCTTTCAGCGGCGCGGGAAAGAAAACGCGATCGTGTCATCCCGGCCCGTCTGGCTTTTTCGTCGATGGCGGCCAGCCGTCCTTTGGTTACGCTGATCATGACCTTGACCGGCGTTTCGTCAATGACCGGCGCGGCGATCATCGGATACAAGCATTCCCGCGCCGCATCGACGCCCGGCATTTCCATGGCTTCTTTTTTCACCCAGGCCATAGCTTGAGACAAGCCGGACGGGCGCGGCCACTCACGGCCCTCTCTCGTGTAAGCTTCCAACGTCAGGGCTAACACGTCGCTTGCCATCGTCATCGCTTCGGCCACGTCGTTTCCTTGGGAAATAGCTTCCGGCAAATCTGGAAAAAATATTGCATAGCCACCTTCTATCGCCGGAACGAATACCGCGATGTAGTAGTTCATGTCCGCCCCTATTTAAGCTTTACGCCCGCCTGTTTGAAAATCCCCTTCGCCGTCGTCTCCAACACTTCCTGGTGGCGGGGCACGGCTGTGACCATATTGCCCTGGACGTCCAATACCCTGGTATGGCTGCCGCCTTCCTCAAAGATAAGACCAGCGGCCTTCAGCTTCTTTAAGATGTCCTTGCGTTTCATTGCCGCCTCCCCTCTTGACAGTATTATATAATAATATATAAAAACAAGGAGAGGGAATTCTTTTATTCATTGCTCACCACGCGCCCAATGACGCGCCTATTCGTGCTCAATATCCGCCTTCTTAACCTTGATTTTACTGAGGTTTGCGGCCTATTGCGAATGAATGCGAACAATCAAATGGTGCCTGGAGCGGGGGTCGAACCCGCACTGCCGCAAGGCAACGGGATTTTAAGTCCCGGGTGTCTACCAATTCCACCATCCAGGCGGGCGGTTACCTGTACCATATCGGCTTTTTGTTTGTCAATCGCCGCGGCGGGCGGACGCGGGCCGTGCGGAAACTCCTCTCCTTTTCCAATAAATATTGTATAGTCTTCCTTCTTTGCTGGCCTCGTCGTTCAATCGTATCTGTTTACGGCTGGTTCGCGGGTGTTTTTCCTCTTTTTATAATGCCTTTGCATGAAACGGGTTGTTTCTATCAAAAATTTGCGGCAGTCATTATCTATCCGTTTAAGCCGTTCGTACCGGCTCGTCCGCGCCTCCGGCTGGTTTGACCCGGACTACTACAACCGTCTGTGCCCCGATGTCGCCACTACCGGCCAGGATGCCCTCAGCCATTGGTTGTTGGTGGGCCTCACCGAATGGAAGCAGCCGCATCCGCTGTTTTCGCCTGGGCATTACCTGTCGCAATTCCCTATGGCGGAGCGCCCCACTATCAATCCGCTGGCGCATTATCTGAAGACACCGCCGGAAACGCGAAAAAATCCAAGCCACCTGTTTGATGCCGCATACTATCGCCGCCAATTTTCTGGAGCATCGGCTCCGAATTGGCGCGTGGTCGATGCCTGCCAGCATTATCTGCATATTGGTGAAAAAGAAGGTAAACACCCGCATCCCTATTTCGATCCGGCTTTTTATCGCGAGAGTAATACCGATGTCGATTGGACTTCGACTTCGCCGCTGGTTCATTATCTGACCGACGGCTGCCAAAAGCGCCTGGCTCCTTCACCTTTTTTCGATAGCCACTGGTATGGCTTGCTCTATGACCGCCATGACCATGAAAATTACTCTGATTGGGTCTGGCATTATCTCGCTTACGGCATTCGTGAGGGCAAAAGCCCGTCGCCTTTCTTCGACCCGGCCTGGTATCGCCGCGAAAACGATCTGGCGGCCAAGGCCGATCCCTACCGGCACTTTCTCGAAACCGGCGCTGGGACTGGGCGGCGCCCCTGCCCGTCTTTCGACCCGCTATGGTATGGCGCCGAGCACGGCGGCCTGGATGCCACCCTCGCCTTCCGCCACTATCTGGCAAAGGGTTGCCGGCAAGGCGATTACCCTTGCCCGGAAGTGGCGGAGTTGCCGGAAAAGCCGCTCATTTCCATCATCGTGCCGGTGTACAATCCGACAGCGGCCCAGCTTGAAAGCTGCATCATATCTGTAGCCAGGCAATCCTATCCCCACTGGCAACTGTGCCTGGCCGATGACGCCAGCCAGGCGCCCCATGTCCGGGAAATTCTCGAACGTTGGGCGGCGAAAGATGAGCGCATCGTCGTCACATTTCTCGAAAAAAACCAGGGCATTGCCGGCGCCTCGAATGCGGCGGCGGCCATGGCCACGGGAGAATTCCTCGGTTTTCTCGATAACGATGATGAACTGACCCAGGATGCCCTCTTCATTATGGCGCGGGAAATCAACCGCCACGGCGATGACTTGTACTACTCTGACGAAGACCTGATTGGCGCCGATGGCAGGCGCCACGAAATTTTCGCCAAACCGGCTTACAACCGGGAAATGCTGCTGGCGCATAACTGCATCACCCATTTTCTCTTTGTGCGCCGCCGCCTGTTTACCGAAGTGGGCGGATTTACGCCGGGCATGGATGGCGCCCAGGATTACGACCTGACGCTGCGTCTCGTGGAAAAGGCCGGCGGCATCCGCCATGTGCCGGAAGTGCTCTACCATTGGCGGGCCGCTGAAACCTCGGTGTCGATGTCGGGTGTGACCGGGGCCAAACACTATGCCCTCGAGGCCGGGCGGCGGGCGCTTGAGGCTGCCTGCGAGCGCCAAGGCATCGAGGCCACGGTGGAGGATACGGAGCTTTTTGGCTTTTACCGGCTGCGCCGGCGGCTGACGCCGGGTGTTGCCGTCCAGATCATGGTCGCCTGGCGGCGCGAGCCGGAGGAATTCGCCCCTTGGCTCGCGCGTTTACGGCAAAAGGCCGGCTATCCGATTTCTGGTGTCGAACAGTTGGCGGCTGATACTGAACAGGCATTGTTGGGCAAGCCGGATGCCGAGCTCTATGTCTTTGTCGATGGCGCCCTCGACGACTTCAACGACGGCTGGCTGGCGGCTCTCTTGGAATACTGGCCGCTCGCCGATATTGGCCTGGTCTGCGGGCGGGTGCGGCGGCGGCAAAACGGTGAGGAAGCCGAATGGCCGCCCTGGCCGGAACGCAAATGGATGGATTCAGCGCCGGCCTATGCCCGCTTCATCCAGCAGCAATCGCTCTTGATGAATCGTCTGTTCAAGGCCCAGGATGTCTGGCTGGCGACGCCGGAACTGTGGGCCACGAGCGCCGCGCTGTGGCGACAACTGGGTGGTTTTTCTTCGGACTTTTCCCGGCTGTTCCGAACCCATGACCTGTCGTTTCGCTTGGCCGAACTGGGAAAACGGCTGGTCTATACGCCCTACGCCAGCGCCTGGCTCGATGTCGAGCGGGAAAACGGCTCGCGTCTCGCTCGCGACATGGCCTTGGACGAGCGGCGGCGTTTTCAGCAACGCTGGCAGGCGACGCTTGCCGAGGGCGATCCGTATTACAATGTGGCGAGACTCGAGCAGGGCGGGCTCGGCGAAACGGAATACCGCGCTTGGCTCTTGGGCCGTGACGATGACGCGCCGCGAGGAGCGGGCCGGACGGCCGGCGCGCCGCTGGTGTCGGTGGTAATTCCGGCCTACAACCACGAAAAATTTGTCGGTGCCGCGGTCGAAAGTGTGTTGCGCCAAAGCATGGCCGATTTGGAATTGATCGTCGTCGATGACGGTTCAACCGACAAAACCGGCGAAGTGGTACGGAGTTACGACGACAAACGCCTGAGCTATATTTATCAGGAAAACCAGGACGCCTACAACACCATCAACCGTGGTTTGCGCTTGGCGCGCGGGCGCTTTGTCGCTATTTTGAATTCCGATGATATCTACCATCCAGAGCGGCTGGCGCGGCTCTTGGCCGCGCATGGGGAAAACGGCGCCGCTTGTCTTTTTACCGCCGTGACGCCGATCGACGGCGATGGCCATGAACTTGCCGACCCCAGCCATCCATGGAATATCTGGGTCGAGGAAAAAATCGGGTATTTCGAGAAAAATAACGATATGCTGGCCAGCCTCTTCCATGGCAACTTCATGCTGACCACCTCGAATCTGTTCATGACCGCCGAGGCGCGGCAAGAGGTCGGCTGGTTCAAACCATACCGCTATCTGCACGATTATGATTTCATCCTGCGCATGGCCCTTGCCTATCCTGGCAAGCTGCGCTATCTCGCCGGGGAAAAATTGCTTTCATATCGTTTGCATGGATCAAATACCATCAGCCAGGCGGCGATTGTTGGCCGCGAACAGGATATGGAAATCGTCCGGCAACATGCTTTGGCCAGCCTGCCCGATGAAAACCGCCTGGCCGCCGCCAGCGCCATCGACCGTCTGCTGCTTTTGACCGAAGAACTCCAGGAGGCGCGGCGGGAGTTGCAAGGGCCGGTGGGTATACAGGGCGCGGCCAGGGAATTGGCGGCCAGTATCCGGAGATACCTGGGAAAACAACGACGCGCTTTGTTGGCGCGAAAGGGCAACATGGCGCGCAATTAAAGACATTGACGAGCGATGACTCCTTATGTTCAGTAAAATCCGAATTAATCGTATCGGGAAAATCCTGACTGATGATCAGGCTCTTTCAGCCGAACGTGATGAGGCCCTTGCCATTCTTGGCGAGTGGCGGGCGCTGCACTGGTATCCTTTAGGCCGGTTCTATCGGATGATTTCCCGTATCCATATTCCAGAAATCGAACCTGCCGCTATTATCGCTCAGCGTATCAAACGTTTGCCCACCATCATCGACAAACTGAAGAATCGTCAGCAAAACATGCAATTGGCGCGGATGCAGGATATTGGCGGTCTGCGGGTGATTCTGCCTTCCGTGGCCAAGGTTCGTGCTTTGGAAAAACATATCGGCGAGTCGTATTGGGAAGACCGATTAAAAAATCGGCGGAATTATATTGCCCAACCCCATGATTCCGGTTACCGGGGAATACACTTGGTCTATGAATACCAAAGCGGTCTGAAACCAGAATATGATGGCTTGTTGATCGAGATTCAGTTGCGCAGCCGTTTACAGCATCTTTGGGCTACCACTGTTGAAACCGTAGGCTTTGTTTATCGGGAGGCGCTCAAATCAAGTCTTGGTTCCCAGATGTGGCTCGATTTCTTTAAGATTGTTTCAGCGCTTTTCGCTTTAGAGGAAAAACAGCAACCAGCCGCCGGATTTCAGGGTGAAAGTAAAAAAGTTTTATCAATGCGGCTGAACGAGCATATGATGCGGAATGGTATTTTAGACTTGTTTTCAGCAATACCCAGGACTTCCATCAAATCATTAGAAAACAGGAGGGCGAAATATTTTTTACTCCGTACCGACAACAAAAATGTTTCGGTCATTCCATTCGATAAGGAAATAGAAGCCAATGCGGTTTATGGGGAACTTGAGCAATCCGCAAACTCCATGGGAGGAACTGTTCAGGTTGTCCTCGTCTCGGTCAATAATCTGAAAAAATTATCGTGGGCATACCCGAATTTTCTCCTCGACACCACCGATTTTCTTAAACATCTCAGCAGAGTTTTTCCATAGCTGCACTCTTATGAAACAATTTGATATTTGAACGTTATGGGATTTACAAAATTTTACGACCTCAAAAGCTTACTTTCCCACGCCCAGTTGCTGACCGTAGACCGCGAGGTGGTCAGCTTCGATCTCTTCGACACCCTTTTGATTCGCCGCGTCCATGAGCCGGATCTGATCAAACCGCCGGTGGCGCGCTTGATTGCTGCCAGAGCCATGGAGCGGGGCATCAAGCTATCCTGGCACGAGGTACAGAAAAGCCGCGACGCCATCGAGGCTCGGCATCGCGCCGAAGCCGGGCAAAATTTCCCAGATCATGAAGCCTGTTATCCGCGCTTCATGACTGAGTTATTGACCGGGATTTTCGGCGACGCGGCCCTTCTCGACGAAATTACCGCTTACGAACTCTTTCTCGAAAACCAGATGCTGGTGCCGCGTGCCATGCTCGTCGAGTGGCTCAAAGAACTAGCTGGACAAAATAAAAGAGTCTTTGTTATCTCCGATGTCTATTTGCCAGCCAGCCATCTGGAAAAGTTGGTCGTTCACGCCGGATTTTTCGATTTGGTCGAAGCCGTGATTTCCTCCGCCGATACTTGCCAGGCGAAAGCTTCTGGCGCCGCCTGGCCGATGCTGGCAAAAAAATTTGGCCTTACACCCGGCTCATGGCTGCATGTCGGCGACAACCCGATTTCCGACGGTCTGCGCCCGGCGGAATTTGGCATCGAGGCGCTGCTTATCCAGGACTGGCACGAAAAATTCCGCAAAGGCGTTGCCAAACGATACTGGAACTATAGCCAGGGGCGGCCCTTCTGGCGAGGCCGGGCGCTGCAACAACTGATGCTACCGCTCGATGCGGAAAATTGCCCGCGTCCGCCGTTGTTTACCGAAGGCTACAATTTCCTGGCGCCGCTGATCGGCGGCTTTTTGCAGCGGGTGGCCGAATGCTGCCACGAATTAGGTATTCGTCGTCTCTTTTTTCTCTCGCGCGAAGGCTATCTTTTTCAGCAATTCTGGCAGCACATGTTGCCCGCCCTCTTTCCGACGGGCAATGCTCCTGAGGTAAAATATCTCTATGTTAGCCGCATGGCCCTGGCTGGCGCCGCCTGCGCCCACGGGGGTTTGAAGCGCTCCAATCTCGACATTGCCTTTCTGCCCGCCGGCAACCGCGATTTCCGTGACATCTGCCGCATCTTCAGCCTGGACATCACGGCACTGACTCCGCATCTGGCCCGCCATACGCTGACGCCAGAAACATGCCTCAGCCCAAAACACGATGGCTATTCACCTTGGCATCAGGTGATGCTTTCCGAGCTGCTCGAAGATGAGGCTTTTCAGGCGGAAGTCCGTCGCCAAAGCGCCGCCGCCAATACCGCCCTGATGCGCTATCTGGAGGATATAGGATTTTTCGCTGACCGGCGGGTCGCCTTGGTCGATATTGGCTGGCTGGGCACGATCCAGCGCTATCTCTATGACGCGGCCAGGCATCGACCCGATTGCCCGGCCTGTTTTGGCTTTCTCTTCGGCGCCACCCGTGGTGTTGACTATCCGACGACGCCGGAAAATCAGATCGAAGGCATCGTCTACGATCGCCATCGCTTCGATATGGCCGCCAGTTCCGTGCTCTATGCCCGCGATGTTTTCGAGGAAGCCTGCCGCGCCCCGCACCCGACCCTGCAAGCTTATGAGTTGGCCGGCAATGGCTACCGCCTGCGCTTCCGGCAAACCGACGATGAAATTGGCCAGGCCGAGCTGGCCCAGGATCAATACTTCGCCCCCTTGCAGCAGGGCATTTTGGCCGCGGCGCCGCGCTTTGCCGCCGCTGCCGCCGTGCTTGATTATAGCTTGGCCGATTACCGTCCGTGGTTCAATCTGCTCTTGGTTGGTAAACTGGCTTTTGCGAAAACGGCGGAGATCGCCGCTATGCGTCAACAAGCGCACCTCGATGATTTTCACGGTGGCCATCAGCCGAAAAAACAGGCGGGGGCGCCCAGTGGCCTGTGGGATTTTTCGCCGAACCACTTGCGTTTTTCACCCTTTTTGTGCTTACGGCAGTTTTTCAAACATCGCCGCGACCGCATTCGGGAGTAATACAAAAAATATGAAAAAATTGATGACCAATCGCTTCGACCTGGCCGGGATGTCGATTTTCCGGCTGGCGCGTCTGGCATTTTTGGGCAAATTTGTGCCGCTCGGTAGTATGCGCGGCGGCCCTGGCCTGTTACCGCTTTTCGTCCTGATGGTTCTCCATGGCGCTGGCAATCTGTTCTTCCCTTTCGCCGCGCGGCACGAGGCGCGCTTGCACCGGCTGTATGGCAAGTTACGCCGGCGCGGCTGAGCGCCCTGAGCGTTTCAGGCCGCGTCGCACCTGTCATCGCACCATTTGCGCCACATGCCACGGAAGGCGTCTTCGAGCGACCGTGCCATCTTGGCGGCGTCCATCAGCGGGCTGGCCTGCATTTTCTCGCGCAGGCCATGGCGCAGCCGTTTCAGCCGCTCCCGGTCACCTTCCAGCGCCACCGCCAGTTCGACATAGGTTCTATCGCTGTCGGCAATCAGTTCATCGAGACCGACATTTTTCAGAATCGCTCGGCCCATGCGCGAGACCAGATTGTCGCCAGGCCAGGTGATGAAGGGGACACCCATCCAAATGCTGTCGTAACCGGTGGTGCCGCCGTTGAAGGGAAAGGGATCGAGGCAGAGATCGGCCAGGTTGTAGCGGCGGATATAGCCGTCGGTGGACATGAGGCCGAGAATTTCCAAACGCTCCGGCGCCACGCCATGGGCGGCGAAACGATTTTCGATATGGCGGCGCAGATTCTCTTCCTGAGCGCCACGGGCGACCAGCGTCAGCATCGACCCTGGCGTCCTGACGAGAATTTCACTCCACAGTGCCACCGCTTTGTTGCTCGCCTTGCGGAAGTTGTTGAGGCAGGCGAAGTGGAAGGGTTTATCGAGCAATTCGCAGGGCAGGCCGAGAGCCACTGGGACGCCGGTGGTGATGTCGGCGCGGACACCGTAGCAGTCGGCCAGCGGCCACGGGGTTTCCGAGCACCAATCGCCTTGCTCCAGCACCGGGTCCGGCGGAACCAGAATGTAATCCATCGCCGTCATGCCGCTGGTGCCGGGGAAACCCAGCCAAGTCACCTGAATCGGCGCCGCTTTCCGGGCCACGGCCAACAGCCGGTTGCCCTCGGTGTTGCCATTCAGATCGACGAGAATATCAATTTCATCGGCGCGGATCAGCTTGGCCAGCGCCTCGTCGCCAATATCGAAGACATCCCGCCAGCCGTCAACGCTGTCTTTGGCGACACCCGCGGCGTCATCCGTTTTCATCGAATTGTTGTAGGCGATGCTCTCCACCTTGGCGCGGTCGAGTAAATGCAAAAAGGGCAAGGTGAACAGGGCGACCGCGTGTTTGTTCATGTCGGAAGACAGCCAGCCGATGCGCAGACGGCGGTGAGGATCGCGGTCGCGACCGGCGAAGTCATGCGTTTGCAGCAGGGGCCGGTAGACATTGTCGTCGAAGGCGCGGGCGGCGGCCAGCACATCGGCGGCGCTGGCTTCGCTCGAATGCACCAGGTTCCACAAAAGATTGACATAAAGATTCATCGACTTGGGGGCAATGGCCAGCGCCTTGCGTAACAGGGTGATGGCCTCGCCGGTGCGCGCCTGGAGCGAATAGAGCGCCGCCAGATTGCTCATGATCTGGGTATTGTCCGGCTGTTTCTCGAGAACGCTTTTGGCGGTCGTTTCCGCTTTGTCGGCCTCGCCCAATTTGCTGTAGGCGACAACCAGCATGTTCAGGGCGACAAAATTATCCGGCTCGCGCGCCACCGCCAATTCCAGACTGTCTTTAGCCATCAGCCACTCTTTCTGCCGGATCATCATGCGGCCCAGATGCTCCATCACCCAATCGACCGGCATCCCTTGGGCGGCGATTTTTTCCATGGCGTCGAGAGCCGCGCTCATATCGCCGCCTTCAGCCAAAGCCAGGGCCAGCCGCCCTTGCAGGTGATGGTTATCCGGGTCGGCGGTCAAGCCTTCACGGTAATAGCCGATGGCCTCCCGCACATTGCCTTGGCGCATGGCCAGATCACCGGCCAGTTCCGCCACCGGGGCCGAATGCGGTGTCAGCCTATCAAGTTTTTTAACGCAGGACTCCGCTTCCGCCAGATGCCCGCATTGCAGGGCCAGCGTTGCCAGCGACAGCCAGGCATCGGCGTAATCCGCTTCAAGGCCGACGGCGTTCCGGAAGGCCGACGCCGCCTCGTCGAGTTCGCCTAATTGCTGGCAGGCCAGGCCGAAGAGATTGAAATGGGCGGCCAGCGCCTTCGGGCTTTTCACCACCACGGCCAGCGTCTCTTTGGCCGCTGGCCAGTCGCCAGCGCGGGCCTGGACTCCGGCCAACGCGCAGCGGATGTTCATATCCTGTGGCGCCAGTCGCCGGGCCGTCGCCAAGGCGGCCAGCGCCTGGTCGGTCTCACCCTGTTTACTCAAGGCCTCGCCCAAACGCTGCTGGTAGCGGGCCTCATTTGGACGCAGACTCGCGGCCTGGCCGAAGAAGTCCGCCGCCGTATCGGCCATGCCAATCGCCAGCGACACTTCGCCGAGGCCAAACCAGGCGGCGGAGGCGGTCGGGAACTGTTCCGCCACCCGCTGATACAGAGCGCCGGCGTTTTGATAATCCTGCTTGGCCAGGGCCTTGCCGGCCTGGCGCAGGAGGCGTTTCAGTTGTTCGGACATGGCAGACCTTAGGTGAAAATCATTTCTCCAAACCACGGCGCAGGGCGATGGTGGCGCGGCGCAGGCTGTCGCGGTTCCACATCACGGTCAGCGCCTGGTAACCGCTGACGGGCACGACCTGGTAATTTTTACACGCCATAGACTTTTCTTTTTCTGTCGCTGTCACCGTTGCCAGCCGTCCGGCGTATTTTTTCTCAAAGCGCTGGGCGTAGCGCCGCCAGTCGGCGGTGAAATCGCCGCCGGAAGCGTGGAGCAGCGGTATATCGCAGCAAACCCCCAGCCCGTACCCGGCCAAGAAGGCGGCGAAGCTGAAATCGAGGTCGTAGAGATGAAAACCATCGAAGCGCTCGGCATCAAAGCCAACGGCCAAGGCCGTGTCGCGGCGGACGATCATCAAGAGACCGTCAATGGCCTGGATGCCATCTTGAACAGGCCAGGCATCGACGCCGTATAGAGTCAGATTCATGCGTCTGCCAACGGCGTGCGCCACCAGACCGTGAAGAAAAGGCTGTCCGGCCTGGAGCCAGCCAGGCCCCACGAGGCGGCTGGTGCCGGCGAAGCCGAGAATATCGTAATCGGCCAGGCGCTCGCTGATTTTCGCGGCGAAGCCATCATTGACAATCAGCACATCGTCATGCGAAAAGACGACGATGTCGCCGCTGGCGCGCGCCAGGCCACGGTTGTAGCCTTCGGAGAGCGATTTGGCGTCATGGATGCCGATAATTTCGTGCGGTGTTCCGGCAAGCAAATGTTCATAATGCCGGGCGCAGCCGGCAAATTTCCATGGGTCGATGCTACAGATGATGACGGAAAAGCTGGGAGTGGTCATGGCCTGGCCTCCTCCGCTCCGGCCATTCCGGCATCTGGCCCAGCCAGCATCGCCTCAATGGCGGCGGCAAAACTCAGTGCGAAAGCCGGCTCGTCGTTGATACCGGCGGCGATCATCTTTTCCCGCAGGGATAAATCGGGGCTGGGCGCTGGCCGCCGCGCCAGTTCCAGATAAGCTTCCGGGTTGGCCGCCAGCCATTCTTCCAGACCCAATATTTCGAGCAAAGCCGCCGGACGCCGCGACCACGGCAGAAACGAGGCCATGGCCATGTAAGGACGGCCCATCCACAAACAGGCGACCAGGGCCGGGCCGCCGGCTCCGAGTAGTGGAGCCAGGCCGAGGCTGGCCCGGTTGCACAACGCGCACCAATCCGCCACCGTTTGCGCCTGGACGAAATGCAGGCGACTGGACTCAACCCCGGCTTTAGTGAAGATGCCTCCGATGAATGCTTGCGCCGCCTCGCCCAGCCCGGCCAGATTGATCAGCAGCGAACTTGCGGGTAACGCTTGCAGGATGGCGGCGAACAGTTGCCAAGCATCTTCCGCCACCGCCGCCGCCGAGGCCAGGCAGATAAAGACCGGGGCGCCAACGGTTTGGGCGCCGATGGCCAAATCTGGCAATTGGTGGCATTCGCCGAGACCGGGCAAAGCAAGCGTTGGCATGACGCCCGCCAGACCCAACGCCTCGCCGGCCAACGCCAGGCAATCCGGGGCCAGCGGCGGCATCGGCAGGTCATCCCACAGCAGCTTATAGGCGACGGGCATTTGCTGAAACAAGGCCAGACGGCTGGTGGGCGCGTAGCCATCGAGATTGATGACAATATCCGCAGAAAATTCCCGCACTTTTTCGAGGATCGCCTCATCCGAAGCCGTGGCAATGGCCAGCGATGCGTCGGCCAGCATAGCGCAGTGATTGGCGTAATCACTGGCGGCGGCATCGGCGTTAAGCAAAAGAGTGTGAAAACGATCGGGCGGTAAGCGGCGGAGCAGCGCCAAAAGCCTCGCCGATTGTTCTTCGCGGACGAAATCGGCGCAGAGGAAGGCGATGGTTATGGGGCCTTCCGGTGAAATATCCGCGACAGCGCCGCCATCCATGGCAACGCCTCCGCTGGCCAGCGTTTCTTGCACCTGGCCAAGCAGCGCCAGCACCTCTTCGCCGCTGTCGTCAAAGTGAGCGAAGTCCCGCGCCGCCGCCAGCAGATCGCGCAGCGACGCGCCATGATTTTCGCCGCGGTTTTCGCCATAGCGCCGCAAGGCCCGGCCATGGCGGGCCAAATCGCCGCACTCGGCCAGCATTTCGACGATCATCTCCCGCATGGTCTCTTGCGACGGCGACGACCGCTCCGCCGCGAGAAGCAGAATCGACAGCGCCTCGTCGCCGCGTCCGAGCAACCGCAGCGCCTGCGCCAGAGCCGGATAGGCCGTCCACAGCTCCGGCTGCGTGTCGAGCGCCAGCCGCAGATACTCTTCGGCCAGCGCCGCCTGGCCGCATGTCAGGAAAATTTCACCCAAAGAGGCCGGCAGTTCGGCACGGTCCGGAGCCAAGGCCATGGCCCCAGCCATCAGCGTCCGCGCTTTTTCCACATCGTCCTCGCGCGCGGCGATAAAGGCGAGGTAGGCCGGCGGCAGCGGATTGTTTGGCGATTGTCTGGCGAGACCGGAGAAAATGTCCGTCGCCTGGCTGAAATTTCCAGCTTGAAAGGCGTCTTTTCCGAAAACGAGTAAATCATCCGCCGTCGGAGACGGAGCCGGAACTGCCTCGCTGGGGTCGGCGTACAGCGCTCGCGCCGTGTCGATGGCGTACAGGTTCTTTTGCCATTGCCGCGACTGGTCATGAACAACAACGGTGAAGGTTTCGCCGGTGGTCAGTTGGGTAAAAGGTTTTTCTTTCGCCTGGCTAAATTTCTGGATGGCACAAAAGCTATCGTAAAAGCTGACGCTTTCGATCTCCTGACGGTACATTGGCAAAAACTGGGTCAGGCCAGCGACGGCGGCGAGTTCGTTCGTGTCTATATAGTCGGCGTGCAGCGTGTCGATGAAAAGTTTGAAAAATTCCACCGATGAACCATCCCGCAGCAATCCGCCGTGGTAAGGCTGGCCGGGGTAGTAGCTGGCGTGCAGGTCTTCGACGACATAGAGACCGCCGAGCTTCAGTTTTTTAAACAAATTGATGAAGGTAACGATCACATCCGGGCAGTAGTGCGAACCATCGTCGAGGATGATGTCGAAATAGCTATCGGCGAAAATCCAGTTGATCCACTCCGTGTCGGTGGCACTGCCGTGGTGGAAAGTGATGCCGTCGCTAAAAGAGAGGCGCAGGCATCTTTCGTTGATATCGATGCCATGAATGCGTGACCCGGGCGGTAGATATTTTTTCCAGATTTCCAACGAGCCGCCATTCTGCACACCAATTTCCAGGAGCGTTAGCGGCTTGCCCGCCTGAAGCCACGGCGCCAACAGCCGGTCATAGATGAACAGATAGTGCGTCCATTTGTGGGAAGCGAAACCATGATGGCCGGTATAGATTTCTTCATAATTGTTCATGGTTATAGCCAGGGATGATCACCGATAAAAGGATTGCTTGGGGATGTGCCGATCATGCCTTCGGGTGCCTCCCACCCGCGTTGATTTCCCAGTCATTTGTAGTGCTTGTGGCCAGTATTCTAGCGCCTTGGCGGCGAGAAAAGCAAATCAGGGCGGTATTTGTCCGGCTTTCTCCGTCCAGATACGTGTTTGGTTTTCACCGAGCAACCTGCAAGGTGGAAAGAGTTTCCGGAAAATGTCCGCCAAATCGGAAAGTTTACGAAACCATTGTACTGACAATATAAATCTCCACTTTGCCACACCGCTACCACCTCTTTATCCCGGAATATCCGAAAATTTTTTGCTGAAAACATAACTTATAAAAGGTGTGTTTTATCCACGGTTGGATAAAGAGAAACCCGATGTGCCATCGGGAGCGGCCCGTGGCGCGTCGGAGCGCTCTGTCGGATAACATATTGATTTAAAAAGAAAAATAAATTTTATCCGAAAAATGGTCATATATGCGGCTCCAGGCACGGTAATTGCTTATATCGGCACATCAATGGATGATGTGCCGCTTGCAATGGACTGCCCAAGGAAAACGCCATGCGCCTGTTCACACTACTGCTCCTCCTGTTCGTATCGTCACAGCTTCTCGCCTGCGCTTCCGATTCGACCACCGCCTGCCTGACCTGCCCCGATTATCACAAGGTTTACGACCGCTTTCCACGCATGAGCCCGATGGGCTTCGCCCTGAAGCCGCCAGCCGGCAAAGGCTGGTTTGAAGCCATAGTCGATAATAATCTCGTATATCAGAAAAAAGTCGGCGCGAACGACTACACCATCCAGTCAAAGGCCAGTCAGTTGCTTTTTTCCGACCCGGATGTTTCCTATGCCACGCTGGAAAAGGTCATCCGCCAGCGTCAGGACGAATTTCTGCGCAATCCCCGCTACAGCAATCAGTCACTCGACATCCACCAGGTGGAAGGGCGGCCAGGCTGCGCCCTCTATTTGCTGAGCTATGACGACCATGGCCATAAGCATGTCGCCAGCACATCGGTGGTGCATGTCACCAGTCATGGTCTGGTTTGCTCGCATCCGGAAATGCCGAAGAACGGCATTGAACTGAGCTACGAGGAACAACGATTGAACGACGCCCACGACCTTTCCTTTCAGCAGGAAGGGGAAGCTTTTTTGAACAGCCTGGCGGTGCGCCCGCTCTACGCCGACGCCTTGGCGAGCCAAACATCACCGAAAAGGAGATAAAAATACCATGGCGAACATACAGATCGACTGGGCTTATCTGCGTCCGGGCTGAGCCTCATGCCAAAAGGCCGGGGCGGTCTTCGACAGCAGGAAGATGACGGTGGCGGTGGAAGTCAACGCCCGCAAAGCGCCGATTGGCGGCGAGGCAATCTGGCCGATCGTGGCCCAGGCCACGACGGTATTGGTGGCCAGCGGTAACAAGATCATCGAATTGCGGCCCGCCACGGCCACGCAAGAGGAAAAGCGAGAGAAAATTCTACTTTTGGTCACCGGTCGCTCCGGCACGCTGCGGGCGCCAACGCTGTTGGTGGGCAAAACTCTTTATGTTGGCTTCAGCGAGGAACTGTACCGGCGGCTGGCCGAACAAGGGTAAAAAAAGCCTCCCCCGGTTGGCGGAGGAGGCGCTGGGGACATCAGGCTTTCGAGAAAGCGTCCTTGCTGGCGCCGCAGATGGGGCACGACCAGTCGTCGGGTAAATCCTCAAAAGTAGTTCCTGGTTTGATCCCATGGTCAGGATCACCTTCCGCCGGGTCATAGACATAACCGCACGGGCATTCCCATCGCTGCATTTGCTGCCTCCATTTTTTCTAAGGATTTTTTTTGACAAGCGGCATCGCCCTCAACTCTATAGCCAGGGCACCGCCATGTCAAGGCGGTCTCCCGGCAGGATTTTTCATGAATCCGCCGGTCATATTCATATTCATAATTTTCGTGCGATGGGCCGCATACTTCCCGACGCCTGTTCCAAATTCAATTCGGCATCGGATGCGCGGACATAAAGCGGTGTCGCCGCCGCCAGCGGCAAGACCACACCCTGGTTGTGTTGTTCTCCGGCCAAAAGTCCCAGCACCGCCGCCGACGGGAAATGACAGCAGGCAGGCGCCACCTGATAGCGGTCACCCAGTTGCCGCCGCCACAACTCGTCATACACCGGCACGGCGTCACCAACGAAGAGACAAGGCGCATCAACTAAAGCGCTGATCTTCTCCGGGTCGATAGCGACAATTGTTCCCAGCCGTTCCGGCGCCTTGCCAAAGGCAAGCTGGTAGCGGCCAGCATAAATTTCTTTTTTGCGGGCGTCGAGGACGGCTAAGACTCGCCACTCACCGGCAATGCCAGCGGCCAGGCAATCAAGGCTCGAAGCGCCGTACAGCGGCAAATCCGTGGCCATCGCCCAACCTTTAACCGTGGCCATGGCGATGCGCAGTCCCGTGAAACTGCCCGGCCCAAGACCGACGGCGAGGCCTGTCAATTCGCTAAAACCAATGCGGGCTTCGGCCATCATCGTCTCAACGACGGTCAGCAGGCGGCTGGAATGACTGACCGCGCTACGCCAGGAAAAAACCGCCCGTACCGCACCGGCGGCGAGCGTGCCACTGGTGACAGCCACCGAGGCGATCGGCGTCGAGGTGTCAATCGCCAGAATGAGGGGAGCGGAAGCGTTCAATGGAAGTGGCGAATAATGCGGACGATATCGTTATAAAAGACAAAAATCATCAGCATTACCAATAGCGCCAGGCCGATCTGCTGGGCGACCATCTGGGCGCGTTCGGTCAAAGGCTTCTTACGGATGCCTTCCAAAGTCAGGAAGAAAAGATGGCCGCCATCCAAGACCGGTACCGGCAACAGATTGAGCACCGCCAGGTTGACGCTGAGAAGGCCCATAAAGTACAACAGGCTCATCCAACCCTGCTCTAAATAGTGGCCAGTAATCTGGGCGATGAGGATCGGCCCGCCCAGTTCGGAAGCCGGGATGACGTTTTGCACGATTTTGATGAAACCGGTAACAACCAGATTGACATACATCCAACTTTGCTGACAAGCATCGACAAAGGCCTGGATCGGCCCAACGCGCACCAGGCGCATCTCGTTGTCTTTGGCGATGCCGATCATGTAACGTTTTTCCACCTCTTCGCCGTAAGCATTTTTCACACTGTCGATCAAAGGCGTCACCGTTACTTGCTGGCTGGCCTCACCGCGCCGGATGGCGATGGCCAACGGCTGGCCACCACTGTTCTTGATACCATTCTGCACATCTTGCCAACCGGCGACCGTCTTGCCATTGATGGTGATGATGCGGTCTCCCGCTTGCAAACCCGCCTGGGCCGCTGGAGAATTGGGGTTGACCTGGCCGATGACGGTCGAGTCCACCGCATCGGGCACGCCGGCAACCAGAAAAATCATCCAGAACAAAGCGATGGTAAAAAGAAAGTTGAAGGCCGGCCCGGCAAAAACGACAAGGAAGCGCTGCCACACCGCTTTGTGGGAAAAGGCGGCGGCGCGGTCTGCCGGCGACAATTCCTGCTCATCGGGATTTTCGCCAAGCATCTTGACATAGCCGCCAAGCGGAAAGGCCGACAGCAGATATTCGGTGTCGCCGATTGTTTTGCCAACCAAGCGCGGCCCGAAGCCCAGGGAGAACTTCAAAACCCGGATACCGCAGGCTTTCGCGACCAGGAAGTGGCCGAACTCATGGACAAAAATAAGAATGCCCAAGATAATGATAAAAGTGAGGATAGTCGCGACAGTCGTCATGGCTTTGGTGGAGGCTGCTGAAATGTTCGGGAAAACTTCGGGGATACCGTTGCCGTTGGATAAACGCCAGCACGGTAAGCACTGTTTCAGGTGGAGGGAAGTTTTTTTATGTACCTTTCCGCCCAAGCGCGGGCCGACTGGTCGGCGGCCAGAACCGCCTCATAGGAATCGGCGGCGGCATCGTGATGCTGCAAGGCTTCGGCAACCACCCGCGTGATGGCCGGGAAAGCGATCCGCCCGCGCAAAAAAGCCTCGACCGCCACTTCGTTGGCGGCGTTCAGCGTCACCGGCGCCGCCCTTCCCGCTTCAAGTGCCGCGTAAGCCATGGCAATAGCCGGAAAGGTTTCGCCATCGACCGGGAAAAATTCCAGCCGCGACCATTCCGCCAGGGAAAGGCGGGGTACATCCAGAGGCAGACGTTCGGGATAAGACAGGGCATAGGCAATGGGCACCCGCATATCGGCCTCCCCCAGTTGGGCGATCACCGAACCATCGTGAAATTCGACCAGGGAATGCACCACTGATTGCGGATGCACCAGTACCTCGATGTCTCTCGGCGACATGGCGAACAGCCAGCGAGCCTCGATGATCTCCAGAGCCTTGTTCATCAAGGTGGCGGAGTCGATGGAAATTTTTTTCCCCATCCGCCAGCGGGGATGGCGCAAAGCATCCTCGACCGTCACCGCCGTAAGCGCCTCCGCCGTCCTGCCAAAAAACGGCCCGCCGGAAGCGGTGAGAATGATTTTCGCAACTTCCGTTCTTTGCCCAGCCTGTAAGGCCTGAAAAATGGCACTGTGTTCGGAATCAATCGGCAACAGGCTGAGACCTCTGGCCGCCGCCTCAGCCATGACCAGGGAACCGGCCATCACCAGCGTTTCTTTGTTGGCCAAAGCGATATGTTTGCCAGCGGCAAGCGCGGCCATGGTTGGTGGCAAACCCGCCGCCCCGACCATGGCCACCACCGCCACATCCGCTTGCGGCATGGCGGCAATCGCATTGGCACCCACTGGGCCGCAGACAACTTCGCCGCGCCATGAAGCCGGCAATAGCGTCCTGAGACGCGGCGCATCGGCTTCGTCCTGAATGGAGATCAGTTCAGGGGAAAACTTCGCGGCCTGCGCCGCCAGCAAGTCGATATTACGTCCGGCGGCGAGGCCAACCACCTGGAAACGATCGGGGAAACGCCGAACAACGTCCAGCGTGTTGACCCCGATCGACCCAGTGGCGCCCAACAGGGCGATGCGTTTCACATCCAGCGCAGGAAATAATACAGTACCGGCGCGACGAAGATCATCGAATCAAGACGGTCGAGGACACCGCCATGACCGGGCAGAATCGTGCCGGAATCTTTGACGCCAGCACCGCGTTTGATCGCCGATTCGACCAGATCACCAAATACGCCAACAAAGGACAGGAAGACCGTCAGCACGACCAACCTGGCGATGCCCAGCGGCACGCGCATACACAAGGCAACGATGATGACCAGCACAATCGCCGTCGCCAAGCCACCCCACATGCCTTCTCTGGTTTTGCCCGGGCTGACGTCCGGGCAGAGTTTGGTTTTGCCACGGAACCGGCCTATGTAATAAGCGCCGATGTCGGAACCAGCGGTAATCGCCGTCAGAATCAACACCCAGGCGGCGCCGTGAGGCAGGCTGCGGATCATCGGCAGATGCGCGAACAGCATACCGATGTAAAGAAGACCCAAGGCGACCTTGCCCAAATTAGCCAAGTCAATCGGCGCTTCTTTGAAGAACATGAAGCGGTACAGACAGTAGAAGAAAAATGCCGCGAAGAGATGGGGGGCGACCGGCATGGACACCGCTCCCGGAATCTGACACAGCACTGGTAAAATGATGATGCCGATCAGTACCCCACGCTCCGTTTTGGCCAGGCCATCCGGAAACTGCATGGCCAGGTATTCGTGCGCGGCAAGACCGGCAACGACCAGCGTGACCAGCCAGAATTGCCCGGCGGTGCCGAAGAGGAGCAGAATCAACCAGAAAATGACTAACAGACTTCCCGTTACTTCACGTCGCATAGTTGTTCACCCTTCCCGCAACTGCGCCCCTGTTTTTCCAAAACGCCGTTCCCGATGCTGATAGTCGGCAATGGCCTGGAGAAATTGTGGTCGGCGGAATTCGGGCCACATGACGGGGCTGAAAAAGATTTCCGAATACGAAATCTGCCAGAGCAAAAAATTGGATACCCGCGCTTCACCGCCGGTACGAATCAGAAGATCGGGATCCGGTTGACCCGCAGTGTACAACTTATCGGCAAAATGTCCATGCCCGATCGCCTCAGGCGTCAATTTCCCAGCCAAACAATCGGCGGCAAGCAGCCGCGCCGCCCGGGCAATTTCATCGCGGGCGCCATAACTGAGGGCGAGATTCAAGGTAAAATCCCGGTTGCCGGCGGTAATGTCCATGGTTTTATCCATGATCCGACGCACCCCACCCGGCAAACGGTCTATATCGCCGAGACAACGCAGCCGGATACCATTGTCCACCATCCGTTCAAGCTCGCTGAGCAGATATTTTTTCAGGATGGTCATCAGGCCAGAGACTTCTTGCCGCGGTCGGTTCCAGTTTTCACTGGAAAAAGCGTACAAGGTGAGAACTTCGATGCCTAGCTCACGAGCAGCCTCGACAACCTCCCGCACCGATTCCGCGCCCGCCCGGTGGCCAAACAGACGCGGCTGTCCCTTGCGTTCCGCCCAGCGTCCGTTACCGTCCATGATAATGGCGACATGCCTGGGCAGCCGGGCCGGATCAATCTCGATCACATCATTCATCACAAAGGTTCACGAGGCCGCGGCGGCTTAGACTTCCATGACTTCTTTTTCTTTGGCGGCAGCGATACCGTCAATCTGCTTGATGCGGGAATCAGTCTCGTTCTGGGCATCTTCCTGATGGCGGAACAGTTCGTCTTCGGAAATCGCCTTGTCCTTTTTCAGCTTTTTCAGGGTTTCAATGGCATCACGGCGAAGATTGCGGACGGCGACCCGGAACTCCTCGGCGACTTTTTTTACTTGTTTCACCATGTCCTTCCGCCGTTCTTCGGTAAGCTGCGGGATATTCAAACGGACGACTTTACCGTCGCTGATCGGAGTCAAGCCGATGTCCGATTTCAAAATCGCTTTTTCAATCGCCGGCAACAACTGCGCATCCCACGGCTGGATGGCAATCATCCGGCTTTCCGGGATGGTCACGGAGCCAACCTGATTCACCGGCATCTGGCTGCCGTAGGCGTTGACCATAATGCCATCGAGAAGCGCCAGTGACGCCCGTCCAGTACGCACCTTGGCCAGCTCGCCCTTGAACGACTCAAGACTTTTGGCCATTTTCTCAGACATTTCAACGATGACGTCGTGCATGATTTCACCTTGTGTTGGTGCATGCCGCCCGACGCGCTTGGCTACGGGCAACGGGAAGGATAAGTATGTTGTTACTCGGTCGGAACGATCGCCCTAGCCAATCGCTTCATGTTTGCCCCGCCAATCAGTCGCAAACAGGCACCTCGTCGGCAACTACCAGAGTCCCGACCCGCTCACCGCAAACCGCCCGACGAATATTGCCGGCCACATTCATGTTCAACACCATGATCGGCATATTATCGGCCCTGGCCAAGGCGATGCCCGCTGCATCCATCACCTGCAAACTTTTGGTCAGCACCTCGTCATAAGTGAGCCGCTCGTATCTGACGGCATCGGCGAAACGAACCGGGTCTTTGTCATAAACGCCATCAACTTTGGTCGCCTTGATAATCAGATTGGCGTCGATTTCCAAAGCGCGCAGCACACCCGCCGTATCGGTGGTGAAATAGGGATTACCGGTACCGGCGGCGAAAATGACCACCCGCCCTTTTTCCAGGTGCCGGGTCGCCCGCCGCCGAATATACGGTTCACAGACCGAATGCATGGGAATAGCCGACATGACACGGGTGAAAATGCCGGCGTGCTCCAAGGCGTCCTGAAGCGCCAGGCTGTTCATTACCGTCGCCAACATGCCCATGTTGTCGGCGGTGGTGCGATCCATGCCCTTCGCCGCGCCGGCAACACCCCGAAAAATATTGCCGGCGCCAATGACAATTCCCGGCTGCACGCCAAGAGCGATAACCGCACGAACTTCCTCGGCCACATAGCGCAAGACATCGGTGTTGATGCCGTAAGCATCCGGCCCCATCAGGACTTCACCGCTGAATTTGAGCAGTACGCGAGGGTATTTGACAGACATAACAATCTCGTTGGTCAGGAAGATCGAAAGGAAGCGGGGGGATTATTCGACGCCGACCTGAAATCTGGCAAACTTCTTCACCGAGATACTTTCCCCCATTTTGGCAATCAACTCGTTCAACAAATCCTGAATCGTAAGATCGGGATTCTTCACGAATTTCTGCTCCATCAGGCAAACTTCGGCGAGATATTTCTCCATCCTGCCTCCCACCATCTTCTCGGCAATGGCCTGCGGCTTACCGGAATCAAGAGCTTGCTGGATATAAATCTCTTTTTCGCGGTTGAGCACGGCTTCAGGCACGCCGTCACGGGAAATGCTGACCGGCGCGGTAGCCGCAATGTGCATGGCGATGTCACGGGCAAACTCCCGGAAGGCATCGGTTTTCGCCACGAAATCGGTTTCGCATCCGACCTCGACCATCACACCCAATTTGGCACCGGCATGGATATAGGTTTCGATCACACCTTCGCTGGTCGCCCGACCCGCCCGTTTGGCGGCAACCGCCAAGCCTTTCTGCCGCAACAGATCGACGGCCTTTTCCATATCGCCTTTGGTCTCCGCCAAAGCCTTTTTGCAGTCCATCATACCGGCGGAGGTTTTATCACGCAAATCTTTGACCATCTGACTGGTAATTTCCATATTCTCTCCGTTTTCCTACAATCGGATAGACAAAAAGGGACACGCAAGGGCATATCCCTCTTTTGGTCTCAACAACAATGAAAGCGAGCCATCCAAACCATCTGGAAAATCAATCGCCGCTCTCCGCTCCAGCAAAATCGGCTTCAGTCATCGACGCCGCCATCGCCTCTTCGGAGGCGCCATCGCCATCGCGCATCGCTTGACCGGCTAAAATAGCATCGGCAACATTGCGGCTGATCAACCGGATCGCCCGGATCGCGTCGTCGTTGCCCGGAATAAGATAATCAATACCATCCGGATCGCAGTTGGTATCAGCGATGGCCACCACCGGGATGCCCAATTTTCGTGCTTCGCTGACGGCGATGGATTCTTTTTTCGGATCGATCACAAACAACATGCTGGGTTGGCTCCGCATTTCTTTAATGCCACCAACGTTGCGCAAGAGTTTTTCCTTTTCTCGGTCCAAAAGTAAAATCTCTTTTTTCGGGAAACGGTTGATTGAGCCATCTTCCTGCATCGATTCGATATTTTTCAGACGGTTGATGCTGTTTTTCACCGTATGAAAGTTGGTCAGCATACCGCCAAGCCAGCGATGATCGACAAAAAACATGCCACAACGCTGGGCTTCTTCACGAATAATTTCCTGTGCCTGTTTTTTCGTGCCAATGAACAGTACCGTCCCGCCCTTTTTCACTTCGGCGGCGATGAATTCACAGGCGCGGTCAAACATTTTCTTGGTCTTGTCGAGATTGATGATATAAATCCCATTTCTCGGCCCATAGATGTACGGCTTCATTTTAGGATTCCACCGTCTGGTCTGATGACCGAAATGCAGACCCGCTTCCAACATTTCCCTAACTGTTACACCCGGCATACAAAACCTCTCTGGTTAGTCCGCCATCTTCTCTGATCATTTATTCAAAATGACACCAGTCCGGCGAAGATGTGAGTAAGGTGACGCACAAAACGCCACAAAGAAACAACGGATTCTCTAATGCCCTATCCGTTAATGAAAAAAAGAGCCAACCGCAGGGCGGCTGGCTCTCGTCCATGCAAAGGAAATCTTTTACTCCGCGCTTGGCGAAGAGGCAAGCGTTTCCTGGTAATCGACAAGTTCGATCAGAGCAAGTTTGGCGGCATCACCTTTGCGCACACCGGTCAGGATGATGCGAGTATAACCGCCAGGCCGCGTCTCAAAGCGATTTTTGAGAACGGTAAACAGTTTATCAGTCACCGCCTTCGAGCGCACATAAGCCAGCGCCTGACGGCGGGCGTGGAGACCGTTCCGTTTAGCCAAAGTGATCAGCTTCTCGGCAATCGGTCGCAGCTCCTTCGCTTTCTCATGGGTGGTGGCAATCCTCTCATGTTCAAAAAGAGAGGTAACCAAATTGCGGAACATGGCAATGCGATGCGATGTTCTTTTTCCAAGTTTTCGATTCGCGTTATTGTGTCTCATGGCATTTATTCAATCATTGATCGCCATCGTCCGGATGAGTCCAATTGTCCACTTTCATTCCCAAGGACAAGCCCATCTCATCCAGCAAGGCTTTTATTTCATTTAAGGATTTGCGGCCAAAATTTTTTGTCCGCAGCATTTCCTGCTCGGTTTTCTGCACCAGCTCGCCAATAAAATTTATATCGGCATTTTTCAAACAATTAGCGGAACGCACGGACAGTTCCAAATCCTCTATCGGCTTGTCAAGATTTGGATTCACCGGAGCCAAAAGTTTATTGGCTTCCTCCTCTTCCCCTGGCAAGGCGTCATCTTCATTGAAATTAATGAACACCGACAACTGATCTTTCAAAATCTTGGCGGCATAGGCAAGGGCATTCTCCGGTCGCACGCTGCCATCGGTTTCAATTTCGATCGTCAATTTATCGTAATCGGTCTGCTGCCCCACCCGCGCCTGAGAAACAGTATACCGCATCTTTTTGATCGGCGTGAATATCGCATCTATCGCGATTTCATCCATCGCCAGGTTCTCTCTCTTCTGCCGTTCGGCGGGTAGATAACCTTTCCCCCACTCTACTTTCAATTCCGCGGAAAAGACGGCATCTCCGGTCAGATTACAGATGAGCAAACCGGGATTCAGCACTTCCACCAATGGGGCGCCAGCGATATCGGAAGCATAAACCGGGCCAGGCCCCTTTTTTTCAATAAAGGCGATCTGAGAGACTTCGGAATGCAGTTTGAGCCTGACTTGTTTGAGATTGAGGATGATTTCGCTGACATCTTCCTTGACATCGGTGATGGTGGTGAATTCATGGGACGCCCCCTTGATCTTCACCGTCGTGATCGCCGCGCCCTGGATGGAAGACAACAACACCCGGCGCAAGGAATTCCCTATCGTCGCGGCGAATCCGCGTTCGAGAGGATGACAATCGAATTCACCGTGACGATCAGGATCAGTGAACTTTCCCCGATTCATCTCCAAACGTTCCGGCTTGATCAACTCGGCCCAGTTTTTGTTATGTGGATACTTCTCTAGAGATATTTGTGACATTTTTCCCAATAAATAATCGAGGGGATAGTCCCAAGAACCATCACTTGGAGAACAATTCAACAATGAGTTGCTCCTGGATCGGCACAGAAATATTTTCACGCGCCGGCAAAGACTTGATCCTGACTTTTACAGCATCCAGATTAACCTCCAACCACGGCGGGACCTCGCGACGACCGGCCAGAGCTACCAGCTCTTGCACCTGGACATTCGTCTTGATCTTGTCACGCAAGGCGATCTCCGATGAAACCGAAACCAAACAAGATGGAATATTCACCCGCCGATTATCCACCAGTACATGGTTATGACGGATAAGCTGGCGCGCGTGGCTACGCGAATGAGCCAAGCCCGCGCGAAACAACACATTGTCGAGACGGCGCTCCAACAGAGACAACAACAACTCGCCGGTAACGCCTTTCTGCCGCTCGGCCTTGTCAAAAAAATGGCGAAACTGTTTTTCCAGCACGCCATAGTAGCGTTTTACTTTCTGTTTTTCCCGCAACTGCACGGCATAATCAGATTGTTTCTTAAACTTCGATTGCCCATGCTGCCCTGGACTGAAAGGTCTTCGCTCAAAAGAACATTTGTCAGAAAGACACCGTTCGCCCTTCAGGTTCAACTTCAAATTTTCAGTTCTGCACAGCCTACAGGAAGGACCGATTTTCCTTGCCAAGACATCACCCTTTTTTGTGAAATTTTACGGAATTAAATGAAAAACGTCATACCCGCCGTCTTTTGGGCGGCTTGCAACCGTTATGCGGCACAGGGGTCACGTCACTGATCTTGCTGACGTCAAGCCCACTGTTGATGAGAGCCCGCAGCGCCGATTCCCGACCCGGTCCTGGCCCCTTGACGCGGACCTCGACCTTTTTCATTCCAACATCCGTAGCTTTTTTCACCGCTTCCGTCACCGCGTTCTGCGCCGCAAACGGAGTGCTCTTTCTCGATCCTTTGAATCCCAATACGCCTGCACTGCACCAAGAAACGACATTGCCTTGTTTATCGGTTATTGTGACAATGGTATTGTTAAATGTCGAATACACAAAGACAAAGCCTTCCGGCACATTTCTTTTTGCCTTTTTGCGTAACTTGCTATCCGCCCTATTTGGTGAGGCCATTTTTTTACTCTCTCACTCTGTTATTTCTTCTTGGAAATCGCCCGCCGCGGCCCTTTGCGAGTCCGCGCATTGGTCTTTGTCCGCTGCCCCCGGGTCGGTAAGCCCGCACGATGACGCCGACCGCGATAACAACCGAGATCGGTCAGCCTCTTGATGTCCAGCGACACTTCGCGCCGCTTGTCGCCTTCCACGACATACTCATCCTCGATGATCTTACGCAGTTTATTGACATCCTCACCATCGAGATCATCACTGCTCATCGTGAAAGGCAGGTCAGCTTTGGTCAGTATTTTACGCGCTGAAGTAAGCCCAATCCCATGAATATACGTCAGTGCGCGATCCAGGTGCTTGTTCTTCGGCAAATCAACGCCAACTAATCGAGCCAAGTTGTTTCTCCTGTGCTTGTTTTGTTATCAGCCCTGCTTTTGTTTGTGCTTCTTTATCTTGCAGGAAACCCGAACCACGCCATTACGACGGAACACTTTACAATCACTACAGATTTTTTTAACTGAGCTTCTCACTTTCATAACATGTCACCCAAACGGTTTTCATTTCGTTTTCCCTCCCCCACTATTCTTGCTGCGAAACGTCACCCGGCCACGCGAAAGATCGTAGGGAGACAATTCAACGGTAACGCGATCACCCGGCAATATCTTTATAAAATGCATACGCATCTTGCCGGAAATATGGGCAAGCACCTTATGGCCGTTATCCAGTTCCACCCGAAACATGGCATTGGGGAGCGGTTCAATAATCGTCCCCTCCACTTCTATAGCTTCTTCTTTTGACATCCAATCCTCTTCCCCAAAGGAGAAAGACAGTAATCGAGAAGCATGTTCAAAGAAGCTCCCGCTCACTCTCTCGCGCTCAAAACTTCGCATCCATCTTCAGTAATGGCCACGGAATGCTCGAAATGCGCCGATCTGCTACCATCGGAAGTCACAACTGTCCAGCCATCCCGCAAAACCCGTACCTTATGGCCGCCACCATTCACCATCGGCTCAATGGCCAACACCATACCTGCCCGCAAACGGGGCGACGGGGCATTCATCACATAATTCGGCACTTCCGGTGGTTCGTGGAGAGACTTGCCAATACCATGTCCGACATAATCCCGCACAACCGAAAAACCTTCTTTCTCCACATAATCTTGAATCGCTCTGGAAATATCACTTACCCTATTTCCCGGCAACGCGCTAGAAACTCCATATGATAACGAATTCTCTGTAACTTGCAAGAGCCGCCGGTTACGAGGGGAAAGTTGACCGACCCCCACCGTCACTGCGGCATCCCCATAGAATCCATTATAAAATACCCCAAAATCAAGCGAAACCACATCCCCCAATCGCAAGATGCGCTTCCTGGACGGGATGCCATGGACCACCTCTTCATTCAAAGAAATACACAGGGCCGCAGGAAATCCTCTGTATCCCTTGAAAGCCGGTTTGGCACCCATATCGCTGCTCATTCGTTCCGCCAGGCGGTCAAGTTCATAAGTTGAAACGCCCGGTACAATCATCGCGCTCAAGGCACTCAATACTTGGGCCACAATCCTATTCGCATCCCGTAGACGGGAAATCTCATCCTGAGTTTTAATCAGAATAGAACCAGCAGAAGCAGAGGCGCCACACATAAGACGGCTTACCTGCTTAAACGACGCGATTTCATGAAGCCGTCATAATTGCGCATCTGCATATGGGCTTCGATCTGACCCATCGTGTCAATAGCCACACCAACGACAATCAGTAACGCAGTACCACCGAAATAAAACGGAATATTGAACTCTGCAGTGAGAATCGTTGGTAAGACACAAACACAACTCAGATAAAAGGCGCCCACCACGGTTAAACGTGTCAACACCTTATCAAAGAATTCCGCTGTTTTTTTGCCAGGACGAATGCCGGGAATGTAGCCGCCGTTCTTTTTCAGATTTTCGGCGACATCATCGGACTTGAATGTCACCGCCGTATAAAAAAAGCAAAAGAATACGATCAGTACGATATAAATCAAATTATACATCAGTGTATGCGGGGTCAGCATTGAGGAAAACCGCTGAACCCAATCAACCTGAATAAATCCACCAATAACAGCAGGAAACATCATCAGAGACGAAGCGAAAATAGGCGGAATGACCCCTGACATGTTTACTTTCAATGGGAAATACGATGACTGACCACCATATACCTGACGTCCAACAACTCGCCGGGCATATTGAACTGGAATCCGCCGCTGCGCCGTCTCGCAATAAACAATAACACAAACGATCAGAAACATAAGCAACACAAGAAGCGGGACGAAAAACATTGCGATCTGTTCCGCCTGAACGAGCCGAAAGGTATTGACCGCCGCCGATGGAATCCGAGCGACAATACCGGCGAAGATCACTAGTGAAATACCGTTGCCAATTCCTCGCTCTGTTATCTGCTCTCCCAGCCACATGATGAATGCTGTCCCAGATGTGAGAGTGAGCATGGTCATGAGTTTGAACTGCCAGCCCGGCGCCATGACAATCGATTCACCCGCGACGCCGGTCATGCCCTCAAGTCCCACCGAAATGAACGTACCCTGAATAATACTTAAGATTATCGTCCCATATCGGGTATACTGGGTGATTTTTTTTGTCCCCGTAGGTCCTTCTTTTTTCAAAGCATCAAGCTGAGGGACAACAACCGTCAGCAATTGTATGATAATTGACGCACTGATATATGGCATGATTCCAAGCGCGAAGATGGAGAAATGCTCCAGCGCACCACCGGAAAACATGTTGAACATATCAAAGAGCGTGCCCGCATGTTTCTGAAAAAATGCGGACAAGGCTTCACTATTGATGCCTGGCGTTGGTATTTGTACCCCAATCCGATAAACCGCCAGCATCACCAGTGTGAACAGTATTCTTTTCTTCAATTCGGAAAGGGGGGCGCTCATCGAACTTCTCGTCAAAAATTATGAACAAGCTAAAGAAGAAGAAGGACGATCAGTCAATCGCCAGAACCTGACCGCCAGCAGCCTCAATTTTGTTCCGCGCGCCGACGCTCACGAACCTGAGCCTGACTCGCAGTGGAGAAGAAATTTCACCGTTGGATAATAGCTTATAACTATCTCCGGCCCTGATCACGCCATGGCTGATCAGCACTTCTTCATCGACGACTTGAAATTTTTGCGCCAATTTTTCCACCAGTCCCAAATCGACAATCCGGACATCGGACTGGTTCTGGCTGCGGAAACCACGCTTGGGCAAACGCCGCTGCAACGGCATTTGTCCACCTTCAAAACCCATTTTAATGCCATTGCCGGAGCGCGCCTTAAAGCCTTTATGACCACGCCCAGCGGTCTTCCCATGGCCGCTGCCAGGCCCACGTCCCAAGCGTTTCCTGTTTCTGGTGGAGCCCTGGTTCGGCGACAAATTAGATAGCTTGATCATTTTGCACTTCCTCGACTTCAACCAAATGTTTAACCCTGGCGATCATACCAAGAATGCAATCATTTCGCTCAACCATAACTCTCTGGCCGATACGGCGCAGACCCAACCCTGCCAAGGTGGATTTCACCTTCTCATTTGAGCCGATACTGCTCTTATTTTGTACAACACAAATTCTCTCGGACATCATCGCACCAATTCAGTGTTGATTTCCTTACCGCGTAACTGGGCGATTTTTTGCGGGCTCCGTAGACGCACCAGTCCATCAAATGTCGCCTTAACCATGTTGTGCGGATTATGCGAACCAAGACATTTCGTCAAAATATTATGAATTCCCGCCACTTCAAGCACGGCACGAACCGGGCCACCAGCAATTACTCCAGTACCGGGACTGGCTGGTTTCAAGAGGACCCTACCAGCGCCATATTTGCCCAAGACCATATGCGGAATGGTTCGCTCGTGCAGCGACACCAAGCGCATATTCTTTTTCGCCTGCTCAACACCCTTGCGAATGGCATCCGGCACCTGGTTCGCCTTCCCCAGACCATACCCCACACTCCCTTTACTGTCTCCAACCACCACAATGGCACTAAAGCTGAAACGCCGACCGCCTTTCACGACTTTAGCAACTCGGTTGATATGAACAATTTTTTCCACATATCCATCGGGAATATCACCCTTGTTACGCTTTGTCTCGCTCAAATCTCTTCCTCCAGAATCCTTAAAATTGCAACCCGCCTTCACGGGCACCTTCAGAGAACGACCGAACTCTTCCATGATATAAATAGCCGCCACGATCAAACACTACTTTATCTATACCATGGTCCTTGGCCCGCTGAGCAATTACCTTACCCAAGCGCTTAGCGGATTCCAGTCTGGTTTCACGATCCGCAATTTGGAATTCCTTAGCTGAAGTCGAAGCGGATAAAAGTGTGCGGCCTTGCCGGTCATCAATGATTTGAGCATAAAAATGAACATTACTTCGAAACACTCGCAGCCGTGGGCGGGAAGCATCTCCAGAAATCTTCTTTCGTATTCTGACAATACGCTTCCTGCGAGATAACAGCCTGCTACTGGTTTTTCCCATTTTTTTACTCCCTCAATTCCTATTTCTTGCCGCCCGATTTACCGACTTTGCGTTGAATATGCTCGTCAGCATAGCGAATCCCTTTCCCTTTATACGGCTCGGGCTGACGAATCCGCCTGATTTTGGCAGCCGTAAGGCCAAGCAACTCTCGATCCATAGATTCCAGGGTAAGCTTGTTGGTACCTTCAAGCACAGCTTTCACACCTTCCGGTAATTGATAATCGACAGGAGACGAATAGCCGACATTGAAAGTCAGCACCTTACCACTTAAGGCGACCTTGTAGCCAACTCCTTCAATGAGCAATGCCTTACGAAAGCCCTCACTCACTCCAAGCACCATGTTATTCAGCAATGTCCGCAACAGACCTGAATAGGCATCCACATCCTTCGAATCTGTAAGCGTTTTAATACGGATACTACTCGTATCATGCTCAACCGATATTCCAGGCCGAACAGCCAAGCTCAACGAACCGTGGGTCCCACTGATGGTCAACACGCCATCCTTCGTTAAGCATTGAACGCCTGTGGCTATTTTAATTGGCTTTTTACCAATCCTTGACATACGATTACCTCAATCTCCGCAAATTTCTCACCAAACTTCGCACAAAACTTCTCCACCGACATTCAGGCGTCTGGCTTCTTGATCAGTCATTATTCCACGCGAGGTTGTCAGTATGGCGATACCGAATCCATTCAAAACCTCGTTCAGTTCCTTAACTTTTTTGTAACGGCGCAAACCCGGTCTACTGACACGACCAATATGCGTAATCACCTTCACGCCTTTTTCGCCGTATTTCAATTGAATCTCCAGCTGTTCAAAACCATTCTCTGTGCGAACATTGAATCCGGCTATATAGCCTTCCTCCTGTAAAACTTTGGCAACACCCCGTTTGGGACGCGATGACGGCACCGTCAACGACATATGGCCCACACGCACGGCATTCCTTATTCTGGTCAACATATCGGCCAGAGGGTCACTCATTGCCATCTCGCTCATCTCCAATAAATGATACTTTCGTTACCAACTCGATTTCGTCACACCAGTTATCTGTCCGGAAGATGCAAGCTTACGAAAACATATTCTGCAAATACCAAACGTCCGCAAGAAAGCCCTTGGACGTCCACAAAGAGGGCATCTGTTATAATTCCTGGCGGTGAATTTCGCCGGTCTTTTCGCCTTTGCGATTATCGACTTTTTAGCCAATTGATCCTCCTTGCCAATCATTCAATGTTTTTTATTTGCGAAACGGAAATCCCAGGAGACGCAAAAGCGTCCTCGCCTCATCATCCGACTTGGCTGACGTCACGATTGATATATTCATACCCTTGATTTTATCAATCTTATCGTAATTGATTTCCGGAAAAATAATCTGCTCACGTACTCCCACAGAATAATTTCCCCGTCCATCAAAAGTCTTGACAGACAGACCTCGAAAATCACGCACACGCGGTAGGGCGATATTGATAAACTTATTCAAAAAATCATACATCTTATCACCACGCAGGGTCACACAACAACCAATTGGCATACCGACGCGCAACTTAAATGTGGCTATTGATTTTTTGGCTTTGGTGACAACGACTTTCTGTCCCGCTATCGAAGTCAGCTCCTCTACCGCGCCATCAATCATTTTCGGGTTCTGTACCGCCTCACCAATACCCATATTCAAGACGACTTTCCGAATTTTGGGAATCTGGTGAGGATTCGTGTAGCCATAGGCGTCCCGAAGCGCCGGTACGCATTCGTTGGTGTATTTATCTTTCAAAGCTGTCATATTTATCCTCATCGCAATGGCGCGTCAATCAACGCTTTCCATCCAGAGACTCTCCACAATGTTTGCAAACTCTCACTTTTATTCCATCTGCCAGGATTTTTTTACCGATACGTCCTGTCGCGGCGCAATCAGGACAGATAATCTGTACATTCGAGACATCCACCGGCGCTTCCTTTTCGACGATCTGTCCGGACTGTCCCTGTTGCCGTGGCTTGGTATGGCGTTTCACGACATTGACTCGCGCGACGATAACCGCATTCCGGTCAGATAACACCCTGAGGACTTTGCCGACACGCCCTTTGTCACGACCGGCGATAACTTCCACCTGATCATTTTTTTTCAGATAATTCCTTCCTGCTTTCATTGCATGTCTCCAAGCAATAATCTCAAAGCACCTCGGGCGCCAGCGATATAATTTTCATAAAACCCTGATTCCGCAGTTCCCTGGCCACCGGACCGAAAATACGTGTGCCCACGGGCTCACCAGAATTCGCCAAAATCACGGCGGCATTTTCATCAAATCGTACCCACGTATCATCGGAACGTTGGTAGGAATTCTGCGTGCGCACAATGACCGCCTTCATCACATCGCCCTTCTTCACTTTGGACTGTGGCAGAGCCTCCTTGATACTTACAACAATGACATCGCCAATCTGGGCATAACGCTTTCTCGTGCCGCCAAGCACGCGGACGCACATCACCTTCCTGGCACCGGAGTTATCAGCGACATTAAGCAGAGTTTGTGTCTGAATCATACCGTATCCTCACAACCTTCCACAGCTCACAGAGCCTTTTCTATAATTGCCTTTACCCGCCACCGTTTCCGTTTACTCAAAGGCCGGCACTCGACAATCTGGATAATATCACCCACATTACACTGACTTTCCGGATCATCTGCCAGATATTTCACGGATGTTTTCAGATACTTCCCATAAAGCTTATGCTTGACCAATCGCTCAACTTTCACAACCACGGTTTTCTGCATTTTGTTGCTGACAACACAACCCGTTCTTACTTTTCTTACCAATTCATGTTCATTCATAATCTTTCAGTCACATGTCTTGTGAAATAAAATGAGATGCCACGACCTTGTTTCAGTCGTTCGATCTGGCGGACAATTCCGTCAACATCCGGGCGACATCCCTTCTATTTTTCTTCAAAACGCTGGCATCCTCCAATGGCCTCAGATGATGCTTAAACTTCAATTTGGCATTTCGCGTCCGCAACTCAGCGCATTTGGCCAAAATCTCATCCGTGGACATTCCTTCGATTTCGGCAGTTTTCATAGGGTATGCTTTCTGTTAATGACCACTGTTTCGACAGGTAATTTATTCCCCGCCAATGTCAACGCCTTTACCGCCACGTCCTCGGAAACACCCGCGATCTCATACAGGATACGCCCAGGATATATCTGAGCCACCCAGTATTCAGGATTGCCTTTACCGGAACCCATGCGTGTCTCCGCCGGTTTTTTAGAAATCGGCTTATCCGGAAAAATACGAATCAGTACCTGACCGCCACGTTTCATCGTTCTGTTCAGCGCGATACGCGCCGCTTCAATCTGCTGACTGGTCAATTTCCCGCAACATGTTGCCTTCAGAGCGAAATCCCCCGAACTCAAGGCGTTGCCCACCTGAGAACAGCCTTTCAGCCTTCCTTTGAACGCCTTTCTGAATTTTACTTTTTTTGGACTGAGCATCTGGCACCACCATCATCCATTCTTTCATATTGCCGAAGATTCTTTCGCGTCAAGAACCTCGCCTTTGAATATCCACACTTTAACACCGATAATGCCGTAGGTCGTCTTGGCCTCGGCCAAGGCATAATCCACATCGGCACGCAACGTATGCAAGGGAACCCGGCCTTCCCGTATCCATTCACATCGCGACATTTCGGCTCCCCCCAATCGCCCGGAACACGATACTTTAATGCCTTGCACACCAAATCTGAGCGCACTGCTCACGGCTTTCTTCATTGCCCGGCGAAAAGCCACCCGGCGCACCAATTGATCGGCGATACTCTCCGCGACAAGCAAGGCATCCGCTTCCGGTCGCCGTACTTCCTGAATGTCAATCGCGACCTTCTTGCCAACAAGGTTCTCCACATCTTTGCGGAGCACATCTATATCCGCACCTTTTTTACCAATGACAATCCCCGGACGAGCCACTAGCAAACGGACATTCACCTTTTCGCCGGTACGTTCAATTAATACCTTCGACAATCCGGCATTTTTGACCCGTTCTCGCAAAAACTTCTTGATTACCTGGTCTTCGATGACATAGTTCGCATACTCTTTACCGGCATACCATACAGAATCCCAGGTTCTGGTTATTTTCAGTCGCAAACCCAACGGATTTACCTTTTGTCCCAAAGCACACCCCCATTCAATTCAAAATGAAGCTCATTCACCGCTCGTCCAAGACGACCGTAATATGGCTGCTTCGTTTGATAATACCGGTCGCTCGCCCCTGCGCACGAGGGCTGATCCTCTTCAAAACCGGGCCGCCATCGACACGAATCTCACGCACGAAGAGAGCATCGACATCTGTATCGTCATACCGCATGGCGTTGGCCAAGGCCGAATCCAAAACTTTGCGCAATAACGGTGCGCTTTTCTTGCTGGTGTAGCGAAGAATATTCACAGCCTCCGACACGGATTTCCCGCGAACCATGTCGGCAACGAGGCGCGCTTTCTGGGGCGACACCCTGATATATTTCGCGACGGCTTTTATATCCATTTTTTCCTCCGATTGCCACAGCAAAACTATTTTTTACCCTTTTTATCGGAAGCGTGCCCATAAAACGTCCTGGTGGGAGAAAACTCTCCCAACTTATGCCCAACCATGTTTTCGGAAACGAAAACCGGAATGAACTTTTTCCCATTATGGACAGCAAACGTCAGACCGACCATTTCTGGAATAATATCGGAACGACGCGACCACGTCTTGATCACCTTCTTGTTTCCCGTAGCCGTTGCCTGATTGACCTTTTCAACAAGATGATAATCAATAAAAGGCCCTTTTTTCGTAGATCTCGACATTCTCTTTCACCATTCAGTTACGCTCGGCGCTTGACGATATATTGATCCGACGCTTTCCGTTTACGAGTCTTGTATCCTTTGGTCGGATACCCCCAGGGAGTACAAGGATGACGACCGCCGGAACTTTTGCCCTCTCCACCACCCATCGGGTGATCAACCGGGTTCATGGCAACACCGCGGACACGTGGCCGGTTCCCCAACCAGCGATTTCTGCCGGCCTTACCCAATTTTTTGCTTTCATGTTCCCGATTGCCAACCAAGCCAATAGAAGCCCGGCAATTCTTGTGGAACTTCCGCACTTCGCCGGAAGGCAGGCGCACCGAAACAAGATCCCCCTCCTTGGCCATCAACTGGGCACCAACACCAGCGCTGCGCACCAACTGGCCACCTTTTCCTATCTTCATTTCAATATTGTGAATATAGGTACCCAAAGGAATATTTTTCATGGGCAGGCAATTTCCTGGCAGGATATCGACATTATCACCGGCCACCACGCTGTCACCGACGACAAGCCCCTCCGGAGACAGGATATAGGCCCGCTCACCGTCCTGATAACAAATAAGAGCAATATTCGCCGAACGGTTGGGATCGTACTCGAGTCCTTCCACCTTGGCGGCGACATCCACTTTATTGCGTTTGAAATCAATCAGACGGTATTTCCTCTTGTGGCCACCACCAATATGACGGGCGGTCACACGACCGTTATTATTCCGGCCTCCGCTCTTTTTGATCGTGGACAATAATGGCTTCTCTGGAGCCTTTGTTGAAAGAGCATCGTTCAGAACGGATACCTGATGCCTTTTCCCAGCCGAGGTCGGTTTATATTGTTTTATAGCCATTGCAGATCAACATCCCATATTTGGACTGCCATTAACAAAGAATATCAACTACAGCTCATCGGTGTAGTTAATTTTCCCCTCGCTCAGAGTCACATATGCTTTCTTCCAGTCGCTGGTTCTCCCCCGGCGCAACCCAACCCTTTTCGCTTTGCCATTGAAATTACCGATATTGACCGCCGAGACTTTCACGGTAAACATATCTTCAACCGCCTGTTTTATCTCCATTTTGTTGGCAACCGGCAAAACTTTGAACACATAAGTGTTCTGCCCTTCTTGCAGGATACTCGCCTTTTCGGTCAAATGAGGCTTCATTAAGATAGGACTATTTTTCTTCATGACAGAACCCTCTGTTCAAGGCTGGATACGGCGGGTTGCAAAAGCAGCAGTTTTTCATGCAGCAAAATATCGTAGACATTCAGGCCATCCACAGACATTACCTTGAAATCTTTGATATTTCTCGCGGACTTATGCAGATTTTCATCCTGTTCGGGAAGGACGATAAGGCCACTCCCGATATTAAGATTTTTCATCACCCGCAGAAAGTTTTTGGTCTTGATAACTTCCATCGGAAAATCATCAAGGACCATCAGGTTATCTGCAGATTTTTTCGCGCTTAAGGCCACCGCCAAAGCCTGTCGGCGCACTTTCTTGTTCAGTTTGAAACTGTAATCACGGGGTTTGGGACCAAAGACAACCCCGCCGCCCCGCCACAAAGGCGAAGTCCTGCTTCCCGATCGCGCCCGGCCCGTTCCTTTTTGTTTCCATGGCTTTTTCCCGCCACCCTTAACATCGACTCTCGTCTTCGTACAGGCGGTTCCCGCCCGCCGCCCGGCGAGTTGAAAACGAACCATATCATGCAGAAGGTATTCTTTTATTTCGACATCGAAAACATTCGGGTCAAGGGTGATCTCACCCACTTCCTGATTCTCGACATTCACAATTTTGACCGCTGACATTCGCACACCCTCGGTGAATGGTCTTGCAACTATTGAGCAAAAATTTTGAGCAGACCGTTTTTCTTTCCCGGTACAGAACCTTTCAACAAAATGACATTCTCGTCGTGACGGACATCGACCACCTTGATATTTTTCCTAAAAATGGTCTCACATCCCATATGACCGGGCAGTTTTTTGCCTTTGATGACCCTGCTGGGATAGGCACTGCAACCAATAGAACCTGGCGCCCGATGGAACATCGAACCATGGGTCGCCCGGCCACCCTTAAAGCCATGACGTTTGACGACGCCCTGGAAACCAGCCCCTTTGGAAACACCCTGCACATGTACCGTCGTGCCGATTTCGATCACATCCGCGAGATTGATAATTTGGCCGACCTCGAACGAGGCAACATCGGAGACACGAAATTCCCGGACGAAATAGTATCCCTGCCCTCCAGATTGCTTGAAATGTCCAGCTTCTGGCTTCGTTAGCCCTTTTTCTTTCTTCTCACCAAAGCCAAGCTGAATCGCATCGTATCCATCGGTCACGATCGTTTTTTTCTGCAAAACTTTACACGGCCCGGCTTCCACCACCGTCACCGGCACGGCATCACCAAATTCATTGAATACTCTGGTCATGCCAACCTTTTTCCCCAAGATGCCCATATTTCGCGGCATGTCGTCACCTCTGCACAACGATTACGGAAGTTTAATCTCGACATCCACACCCGCCGACAGTTCCAGTTTATTCAGGGAATCTATCGTCTGCGGAGTTGGCTCAAGAATATCGAGCAGCCGTCGATGCGTTCGCATCTCGAACTGCTCACGCGATTTCTTATCCACATGCGGCGAGCGCAGCACGCAAAACTTCTTTATCGAAGTCGGCAGCGGAATCGGACCAGCCAATGACGCGCCAGTGCGCCGCGCAGTCTCTACAATCTCGGTTGTGGATTGGTCAAGTAATTTATGATCGTAAGCTTTCAGCTTGATACGTATTTTTTCGGTTGCCATGAGCGAATGTCCTATTTAATAATTTCGGCGACGACACCGGCGCCGACGGTTCGTCCACCTTCACGGATGGCGAAGCGGAGACCGGCATCCATCGCAATCGGCGTAATCAATTCCGCCGTCATCGAAATATTGTCGCCAGGCATCACCATCTCCGTCC
>JGI20166J26741_11578917_pt1 | contig 47110 bp, 45 predicted proteins | sample TergutCu122P5_FD_26741 | JGI IMG/M metagenome (IMG submission 26741)
GCCGGCTTCTCCTCCAGCGAGACGGCCTTGCCGTCCGGCCCGATCTCGACGACGCCATACGACGTGGGGTCGGCCACCCAGTAGGCGAACACGGCCGCACCGTCCAGGCCCTTGAACCGCGTCAGCGTGCGACCAAGCCCCTGCCCGTAGAAGATGTTGTCGCCCAGCACCAGCGCCGCCTCGTCGCCGCCGACGAAATCAGCCCCGATCGTGAACGCCTGCGCCAGACCCTTCGGCTCGGGCTGGGTCGCGTAGCTGAGCGCGATGCCGAACTGGCTGCCGTCACCCAGCAGACGATGAAAGTTCGGCGCATCCTCCGGCGTCGTGATCACCAAGACATCGCGGATGCCCGCCCACAGCAGCGTCGCCAGCGGGTAGTAGATCATCGGCTTGTCGTAGACGGGCACCAACTGCTTGCTCGTCGCCAGCGTGATCGGGTGCAGCCGCGTGCCGGAGCCACCGGCCAGGATGATGCCATGCATGGCTACATTCTGCCAGATGGCTCCACCCCGCCCTGGTGAACCCAGTCGCGATAGGCTGAGCCTCGCTGCTACCCAATGAGGCAGCGACACACAACCTGAATCCAGAAAGAAGAACACTCCATGACAGGCCGACACCGCCTCGCAACACTCGCTTCGACCATCGCCGCCCTTCTCGCCATGACCGCGTGCGGACCCGGAACAGCGACGAACACCACGCCCAGTTCGGCCACACCGGTCCAGCCGGCGTCCACCTCCTCGACGTCGACCGCTCCGGCGCCGTCCTCCACTTCGACGTCGGCCTCGCCGTCCACCTCCTCGACGTCGACGCCGCCGTCGAGCACGACCACCACCGCGGATGCGAACAGCCCGGCCGCCGGCGGTCAGCTGACGCCGCTGACGGGCTCCGCCACCGATGACGTCTTCGGCAACTCGATCACCGTTGCCGGCTATGCGGTCATCCCGGGCAACGCGTTTCCGCCCGACGTGGTGTCGAAGTACGTCATCCTCGACGGCGGCTCCGTCCTTGTCGTCAAGGCGACGCTGACGGCCGCGACCACGACGAAGTACTCGGTCACCGGCTTCCCGGACACCCTGTCGGTCGGCGATAAGGTCAGCCCGTACGGAGCGTTCGGCGTGCCGGACCCGATCAATGCCGCTGTCGAGGCCATGGGGTTCGCGCCGGTTCTCGACCCGGTTCTCGACGGACCCGGCGAGGGCTACCTCGTCACGGCGTTCAATCACAACGTGTCTTTGCCCGCCACCATCACCATGAAGCGATCCGCGGCCGGAGTGTCGGATGGCACGACGATCCCCGCCCAGACGTGGACCGTCGCCACCATCGGGTGACGAAAGCCGGGTGACGCCGCGCCGGACTCGTGGCCGGCTGCGATCACCCGAACCACACGACCATCACCAGGGGTGACGTCCGCGTCCGCGGCCATCACCCCTGGTGTCGGTTATAGACTCGACAGAGCAAGCCCCGTGCCGAAAGACCGAATGAGCCCCGAGAACAACCCTGACAGACCTGGTGGCACCCGTGCCACAGGCCGGGCGACACTGCCTCGTTTCCTGTTGGTCGGCGTCGTCAACACGGCGCTGTCGGCCGCCATCATGTTCCTGCTCTACAACCTGGCCGGGGCGGGCTATTGGCCGGCGACCGCGGCATCCTACGTGGTGGGATCGGTGTTCAGCTTCCTCGCCAACCGCAGCTTCACCTTCGGAGACCGCGGATCCGTCGCTTCGTCCCTGTGGAGGTTCGCGCTGGTCATCGCGGTGTGCTACGCGACCTCCTTCGGCCTGGCCCGGCCGCTCGTTCGACTGGCGCTGGGGCACTTGCATGCCACACAGTCGGTCACTGACAACGCCGCGATGCTGGTTGGCATGGTGGTTTTCACCGGCCTCAACTACGTGGGACAGCGGCGGTTCGTCTTCACGACGCGTCCAGCACGTCCTGAATGATGTAGCGCGGGCGAGACTTCGCCTCCAGATAGATCTTGCCGACGTACTCACCGATGATGCCGATGGCGAACAGTTGCAGCCCGCCCAGCGCCCAGATGGACACGATCGTCGACGCCCAGCCCGGCACGGTCATGCCAAGGACGAACTGCGCGACGAACACGACCGCCACGACGACCGCCAGGATCAGGATGAGCATGCCCAGTTTGGTGACAAACCGGATCGGTCGGACGGACAGCGATGTGACGCCCTCGATGGCAAAGGCCAGCATCTTGCGCAACGGGTACTTGCTCTGCCCGGCGACGCGCTCGCCGCGCACGTACTCCACAGTGGCGGACGGGAACCCAACCAGCGGGACCATGCCGCGCAGGAACAGGTTGACCTCATCGAACTGCGCCAGCCCGTCCAGCGCGCGCCGGCTCATCAGCCGGTAGTCGGCGTGATTGCTGACCGACTCCACTCCCAGCCAATGCAGTAGCCGGTAGTAGAAGTGCGCGGTTGAGCGCTTGAACACAGAGTCCTTGTGGCGGCTTGACCGCACGCCGTAGACGACATCGAACCCCTCGGCGTGCTTGTCCAGCATCGCATCGATCGCATCGACGTCGTCCTGCAGGTCGGCGTCCATCGACACGGTCACGTCGCAGCGGTCCTTGACGGTCATGAGGCCCGCCAACAACGCGTTCTGATGGCCCCGGTTGCGGCTCAGGTTGATGCCTGAGAACAGGACATCCTGCTCGTGCAGGCTCGAGATGACCTGCCACGTGGCGTCCGTGGAGCCATCGTTGACGAAGCACACGCGACTGTCGGGCGCGACGCGGCCCGCCGCCACGAGAGCCTGCACCTTGTCGCGCAGGCGCGCAGCCGTCAGGGGCAGGGCCTCTTCCTCGTTGTAGCACGGTACGACGATGTACAGTCGGACAGCCATTTCCACCTCGTTTCAGCTCTGTGCTGTGAGTCTATCGGTCTGGCGCGACAGCCCGTCGGAGCGGTCGTCGCGGTAGCGTCCGACCAGGAACTGGACCGAGGCGGCCCTGGGATACCCGGGACGTTGGTACAAGATGCCGTAGCGGCGCAGATAGCGCAGCCGGGCGGCCGGAGTCCGTTGGTCCAGGAACGCGTCGAGCAAGGCCCGGTCGGCGGGCGCCAGACGATCGCCGACGGCGTCGCGCAACGCCCGGGCCTGGCGCGTGCGGCGGGCCCGGACGTCCGAGAACAGCCACGGCACGCCGCCGATCAGGCGGCGTCCCTTGCCCACCGGGTAGCCGATGTCGTTGGCCTCGTGCTGCCGGTAGCGGGCGTGCGGAGTCGCGTCGAAGATCACGCGCCCCAGCCCGGCGGCCAGCAGATACAGCCAGCAATCGTGCATGAATACCTTGTCCGGCGGCATCGTGTCGCGGGCCAGGACGAGCAGGGCCTTGTTCATGGCAGCCGTGTGCCCGGGCACGATGTTCTCGACCAGCGCGTTGTGCAGGGACGGCCCGCGCGGCGCGTCGTCCGTCAGACCGATCGGCGTCAGATCCTCGCGCGTGACGACCGAGCGTCCACCGTACAGCACCGGGCTCTCGTCGCCCGCGAAGGGGGCCAGGGCGGCGACCGCCGCTTCGACCTTGCCGGGGTCCCAGACGTCGTCCTGATCGCTGAGCAGGAAGAAGCGGCACGCGTCGTCGGCGCGCCGCATGAGTTCGAGGAACGAGGCCCGCACACCGATGTTCTGCCCCTCGATGACATCGATCGCCAGGTCGCCGGGATCGAATCCGGTCACTACGCCCACCGTGCCGTCGGTGGAGCCGTCGTCGCGCACCAGCAGCCTCATCCGGGACGCCAGCGTCTGGGCCCGCAGGCTGGCCAGCTGCTCGGCCAAGAAACGGGCGCCGTTGTACGTCGACATCAACACCTGGATATCGCGCGCCACGGCTGCGATCTTACCGGCCAGGACGCCGCTTCAGCCGTCGATGCCCTGATCGATCGCGTAGCGCGTCAACTCGACGCGGTTGTGGAGCGCCAGCTTGCGCAGCACGGACTGCACGTGGTTCTGCACGGTGCGATGCGAGACGACGAGGCGCTCGGCGATCTCCTTGTAGCTCAGACCCTTGGCCACGAGACGCAGCACCTCGGTCTCACGGTCGGTCAGCGTGGGCACGCGGGCCGAGTCGTCCGGCGCGGGGTCGCTGGCCAGCCGGCGGTACTCCCCGAGCACCAGCCCGGCCAGGGCGGGCGTGAACACGGCCTCGCCGTCGACGGCGCGGCGCACCGCGTCCAACAGGTCGGACTTGCTGGCCGACTTGAGCACGTACCCCTGGGCGCCGGCCTTGACGGCCGCCAGCACATCGTCGCGCTCGCCGGAGGCCGACATGACCAGGACGCGCAGGGCGGGCAGCTCGGCGGTCAAGGCGACCGTGCAGTCGACGCCGCTGGGCGGCGGGATGTTCAGATCCATGACCACGAGATCGGGCCGGGTGGCGCGGGCCCGCAAGAGGCACGACGCGCCGTCGCTGGCCGTGGCCACGACGTCGTAGCCGGCCGCCGTCAGCTCGTCCGTGACGGCCTCGAGCCACATCGGATGATCGTCCACGACCATGACGCGCCGCCTCGGCCCGGCCGGGGCGAGGTCATCGCGCCTGATCTCGTCACTGGCTGCCTGCATGGTCCTCCTTCGGCACCTTCAGCTCCCACTCGACGCCCCGCCCGGGGCTGGAGCGCCACGTCGCCACCCCGCCAACGGACCTCAGCCGCCCCTCGATCGACTCGGCGATGCCCAGATGCCCCTCGGCGGACGCCCTGTCGACCGTGGCATCGGTCATGCCGATTCCATTGTCGCGCACCGACACCACCACGGCGTCGTCGTCCTCCTCGATGAGAATCCAGGCCTGGGCGTCCGGTCCGGCGTGAAGGCCGACGTTCGTCAGGGCCTGGTCGACGGCGGCGTCGACCTCCTGAGCCACGTGGGACGGCACGGCCAGCTCGGACGCCATCGACGACACGGACACCTTGGCGTTGGCGTGGCGGTTCAGCAACGCCACGAGATCGACGGAGCCCGGGCTGGACGGGCCGGCGTGCCCCTGCAGGACGTCGCGCAGCCGAGACTCCTGGTCGTGGGCCAGACGGGCCAGGTCGGCGCCGCGTCCGCCCATCTCGTTGCCCTCGCGCTCGATCATGGCCAGCGCCTGCAGGACGCCGTCGTGGACGATGCGGTTCAGGCGGTCGCGCTCGGACAGGGCGGCGGCCCGCGCGAAGTTCTGGTCGCGCTGGGACATCAGGTGGCTCAGCTCGTCCGCCACGAATCCGGCCAGCGCCGCCACCATCACCATGCAGACGAAGTCGAGCCAGGCGCGCGGATTGACGGTGGGCACCTGCACGAAGTTGACGGCGCCCACCAGCAGGCCCGTCAGGGCGCCGGCGACGGGCCCCTTCCAGATGCCGATGACCGTGGGAGCCAGGACCATCCAGTAGACGGTGACGCCCAGGTATGTCTGCGACATCAGCGCCGGGCCCAGGATCAGCCGCGACGAGGCGACCAAGGCCAGGGTGAACACCAGGTCGGCCGACATCCACCGCCACGTGCGACGGTCGGGCATCTGGTTCCACACCCACACGGCGCCCGTCCAGCCGAGCATCGCGAGCGTCACGGCCACGAGCCACGCCGGGTGCACCGCCTGGCGCACGCGCAGGACGTTGATGATCACCGTCGGCACCAGCAGCGCCGCGCGCAGCAGGCCGGCCGCGCGGTAGATCGAGTGCTGCAGGTTCAGCCGGTCGGCGGCCCTCATGACGCCATCCCCGGGGCTTGGCGATCGGGCGGCGGCACATCCCCCGCTGCGAGACGATCGCTGACGAACGCATCGGCCTGGGCGCTCGTCAATTCGCCCGACTTCACGCGCTGGGCGTAGACGTCGACGTACGTCTGGCCGGTCATGTGCTGGATCGTGGCGGCGATCCGGTCCGTCACGTATCGCACGACGGCGGCGTCGTCCTGACGCCCGAAGTACTCGTCGAAGTGCAGCGGTTCGCCGATCGTCAGCGTGGCTCCCCGCATCGACGGCAGGCCGAGCAGGCCGCGCCGGATCCGCGTGTTGACGCACGCCAGCGGGAAGACGGGCACGCCGGCGGCCAGGGCCAGGCGGGCGACTCCGGTGTGGAAACGGTAGAGACGGCCGTCCGGCGACCGCGTGCCCTCGGGAAAGATCGCCACGACCTGGCCGTCGCGCAGCATGCCGGTGAGGGTGTTGAGCGACTCGACGGCGCCGGGCCCGCCGCCAGTCTCCATCGGCACCTGACAGGCCAGGCGCAGTATCCAGGCCAGGAACCGGCCCTTCGGGTTGGTGGCTGTGAACAGCGACCGCCGGGCCAGGGAGTAGACGCGCCGGCGCAGCACCACGGGGATCGGGAACGTGTCTCCCGACGACAGGTGGTTGCCGGCCACCAGGGCCCCGCCCGGTGCGTCCAGGCGCTCAAGGCCGATCACCTTGAACGCCAGCAGCGCCCTGACGATGGGGGCGACGATTCGGAGCCGGAGGAAGTCGTAGAACATGTGAGCCTCGCGCCTCAGCCTACAAGACGAACGAATCCCACGCCGCCGGCCGCGCCAGACCCACCGTCCAGCATCGACCTTCGGCGGGCGCGGCGGTCGCTGACGGCCCGCGCCCGAGGCACCGGTGTCAGGCGCGCACCGGTAGGATTCCATACATGCCCGACCGGTTCACCAAGCTGATCCAGGACGAGTTCGGGGTCGACGTGCCGGCCAAGGCCCAATCCGAGGACGCCGCCCACGCGCAGCTCGTCCAGGCCGCACCCAAGGCCCGTCGCCACCGTGACGCCGCCGCGCCGGCCAAACAATGGTTCTCGCTGGACAAAGCCATCGACGCGGCCGAGCCGGACCACGAGCCGTTCGTGCCGCCGCCGGGGCCGCCGTTGAGCTGGCCGCGCCGCCCGCTGGTGTGGATCGGCCTGGCCTGCCTGCTGGGGGCGGTCGGCGTCGGCATCGCCTGGGGGCTCGCGGCCCCGCTCCCGATTTGGCTGCGTTGGGCCGGCGGAGTGGGCGTCGGCGCCGGACTCGCCTGCCTGCTGCTCAGCCTGCCCCGGCATCGCGAGGAACCACTGGACGACGGGGCCGTGGTCTGACCGCCGCCGCGCGCGGCATCGCCGGTCTTGCCGCCGGCTCCGATCCGCCCGTCCGGAGGCCGGCGTCGTCGGTAGAGTTGGGCGTCCGAGACGAAAGGCGACACATGAGCGGCATCGACGAGCTGCGCGACAAGGTGATGAGGGCGTTGGCGACCGTCAGGGACCCGGAGATACGGCGTCCGATCACCGAGCTCGACATGGTCCAAGGCGTCGACATCCACCCGGCGGGCAAGGTGAGCGTCGACGTCGCCCTGACGGTGGCGGGCTGCCCGCTGCAGGACACTCTGGCCCGGGACGTCGAGGCGGCCGTCGCGGCGATCGACGGCGTGCGCGAGGTCGACGTGCGCCTGGGCGTCATGACTGACGCGCAGCGCGCGGCGATGATGGACCGGCTGCGCGGCCGCCAGGACGGTCCCCAGAACGTCTTCCAGGACCCGTCGAGCCGCACGCGTGTGCTGGTCGTGGCGTCCGGCAAGGGCGGCGTCGGCAAGTCGAGCCTGACGGCCAACCTGGCCGTCGCCCTGGCCCAGCAGGGCAAGCGGGTCGGGCTGCTGGACGCCGACATCTACGGACACTCGATCCCGGCCATGATGGGCGTGGCCGACGAGCACCCGACGATGGTGGACGACGTGCTCATGCCCGTCATGGCGCACGGTGTCGCCACGATGAGTATCGGCCTGATGAAGGAGTCGCGCGACCAGGTGATCGCCTGGCGCGGCCCGATGCTCGACCGGGCCCTGTCCCAGATGCTGACGGACGTCTACTGGGGCGACCTCGACTTCCTGCTCGTCGACCTGCCGCCGGGCACCGGCGACATGCCCATGTCGGTCGGCCGCCAACTGCCCACCGGACACGTGCTCGTGGTGACGACCCCCAACCAGGCCGCCTACGAGGTGGCCGAGCGCGCCGGCACGCTGGCCGGCCGGATGGATCAGCCGGTCGTCGGCGTCGTCGAGAACATGAGCTGGCTGGAGGACGTCTGCCCCGACTGCGGCCGGACGCACCGCACCGAGATCTTCGGTTCGGGTGGCGGAGCGGCCGTGGCGGACGCCCTGTCTGCCCGGTCCGGCGAGCCGGTGCCGTTGGTGGCCCAGATCCCGTTGGACGTCGCGGTGCGGCAGGGCGGGGACGACGGACTCCCGGTCGTCCTGGCCGCCCCGGACTCCCCCGCGGCGCAGGCGATCAAGGCCCTGGCGACGCGCCTCCAAGACGCTCAGCTCCAGCGCCCGGCCGGCCGCCGTCGGCTACTTTCCTGAGAAAACGGGAATCTCATTTAGCATTTTCTCAGGAATTGGGTAGAGTGGTTCTCCATCAAGGAGAGGTTCCCCGCAGAAAGGTGGGCGGATGCGTAAGGTGTTCGTGGCGGCCCTGACCGGGTCAGTCAGCGTGGCTACCATGGTTGGTCTGGGTACAGCGTCGGCTATGACGGCCGATCTCACACTCGTCGTCGACGGAACGCCGACGACCATGCACGCCCGGGCCGACCAGACTGTCGCCCAGTTGCTGTCCAGCCGTGATGTGACCGTCGGGCCGCAGGACTTCGTGTCGCCCGGCCTCGATGCCAAGGTCGCCGATGGCAACCAGATCGATGTGACGCACGCGCGCACGTTGACCGCCACGATCGACGGCCAGACCAAGGTGATCACAACGACCGCCACCACCGTCGGCGCGGCTCTTCTGGCCATCGGCATCGACCCGGCGGCCGCCAACGTCTCGCTGCCGACCCAGACCCAGATCACCCAGGACGGCGCCGCCGTCACGATCGAGACGCAGAAGATGGTGTCGCTGCGCGTCGACGGCACCACGCTGTTCACGCAGACCACGAGCGACACGGTCGGCCAGCTGCTGGCCGAGCGCGGCGTCACGCTGGGCGACATCGATCGCGTCACGCCCGCCGTTGACACGCCACTGACGGACGACATGAGCGTCACCGTGCAGCGGGTGCAGGTCACCCAGCAGACCGTGCAAGCGGCGGTCCCGTTCGATACGAAGACGATCAAGACGTCCACGCTCGACAAGGGCGTGCAGAAGGTCATCACCCCGGGCGTCGAGGGGAAGGCCACGCAGGTCTGGAACGTCACGCTGGTCGACGGCGTCGAGGAGTCGCGCGCCATGGTGTCCCAAACGATCGACGCCAAGCCGAAGACCCAGGTCGTGCAGTTGGGGCTGGGTCATGTGCCCGCTCCCAGCGTGGACGCCGGCAGCGCCCAGGCGATCGCGCAGGGCATGCTGGGGCAGTTCGGCTTCGGCGACGACCAGTTCGGTTGCCTGGTCACCCTGTGGGCACACGAGAGCGGCTGGCGCGTCAACGCCCAGAATCGCAGTTCCGGTGCCTACGGCATACCGCAGGCCCTGCCCGGATCGAAGATGGCCTCCTTCGGCGCCGACTGGCAGACGAACCCGGCCACGCAAATCGCCTGGGGCCTGAACTACATCAAGAATCGTTACGGGTCGCCGTGCGCCGCCTGGGACCACATGCAAGGCAGCGGTTGGTACTAGGCCACTAGGAACGCCATGGCATCTGGCTGGGATGCCGGGGACGCCGTTGGGGGCTGCCGGAAACCGGCAGCCCCCAACGCTTTGTAGTCCCGAACGGCTATTCGGCGGCCGCTGCTGCGTCCTCGGCGTCGGCGACGTCTGGCGCCGCGGTCTCGGACACGCCGTCAGCGGTGGCCTCGGCCTCGTCTGACACGACATCGGCCACGTCGGCCGAAGCCCCACTCGCCTCATCTTCGGCGACCTCGGCTGACTCCGCCGCGATGTCAGCGGGTGCCTCTTCTACGACGTCGGCCGGCGCCTCTTCCGCCACCTCGGCCGGTGTCTCTTCCGCCACATCGGCCGGTGCGGCCTCGGCCTCGTCGACGGATTCGGACACCTTGTCGCGCACGTCCTTGGCGACCTTCTTCGGGGCGGCCGGTTTGGGCGCGAGCTGCTCGGTGACGATCTCGATGATCGCCATCGGGGCGGCGTCGCCCTGCCGGTTGCCGATCTTGGTGATGCGCGTGAAGCCGCCGTCGCGGTTCTTCATCGACGGACCGATCTGCTTGAACAGATGATCGAGCACGCCCTTGTCCGTCACGGTCTTGCCGACCGTGCGGATCGCGTGCAGGTCGCCGCGCTTGGCCTTGGCGATCAGGTGCTCGGCCAGCGGTTGCATGCGCTTGGCGCGGGTCAGCGTCGTCGTGATCTTGCCGTGCTCGAACAGCTGCGTCACCAGGTTGGCCATGATGAGGCGCTGGTGCGACGGGCTGCCGCCGACGCGTGGCCCCTTGGTTGGCTGTGGCATTGTTCCTCCAGTTGTTGCGTCTTGGGATCCTCGCGAAGCGGTCGCGCCTCGCGGGGATGGTCAGTACTGTTCGGTCTCGGTGTAGTCGTCCAGGTCGTAATCGCCGGCGTCGAAGCCCGCGTCGTCCTTCAACGTCATCCCGATCTCGGCCAGCTTCTGCTTGACCTCGTCGATCGACTTGGAGCCGAAGTTGCGGATGACCTTCAGATCGTCCTCGCTGCGCGTCACGAGCTGACCCACGGTGTGGATGCCCTCCCGCTTCAGACAGTTGTAGGAACGCACCGTCAGGTTCAGCTTCTCGATCGGCAGGGCCAGGTCGGCGGCGAAGCGCTCGTCGATCGGCGACGTGCCGATCTCGATGCCCTCGGCCTCGACGTTCAGATCGCGGGCCAGGCCGAACAGCTCGACCAGCGTCTTGCCGGCGGACGCCACGGCGTCACGCGGCGTGATGCACGGCTTCGTCTCGACGTCGATGATCAGACGGTCGAAGTCCGTCCGAGTGGCGACGCGGGTGGCCTCGACCGAGTAGCTGACCTTCAACACCGGCGAGTAGATCGAGTCGACCGCGATGCGGCCGATCTCGGCTTCCGGGTTTTCGTTCAGCGCCGCCGACACGTAGCCGCGTCCGCGCTCCACGATCAATTCCAGCTCGATCTTGCCCTTGGCCGTCAGCGTGGCGATGTGCAGATCCGGGTTGAAGATCACCACACCGGCCGGCACCGAGATGTCGGCCGCGGTCACTTCACCGGCACCCGACTTGCGCAAATACATCGCGACGGGCTCGTCCTCGTCCGAGCTGAGCACCAGGGCCTTGATGTTGAGAATGATCTCGGTGACGTCTTCGACGACACCGGGAATCGTGGAAAACTCGTGCGTCACCCCATCGATCTTGATGGACGTCACCGAGGCGCCCGGGATCGACGACAGCAGGGTGCGCCGCAGCGAGTTACCGAGCGTGTAGCCGAAGCCCGGCTCCAGCGGCTCGATGATGAATCGCGATCGATCGTCCGAGGTGACTTCTTCCGTCAAGGTCGGTCGTTGAGCAATCAGCATGTTTGTTCCTTTCCTTGCCGCCCGCTATATGACGGCATCTGACGGGTCACTTCGAATAGAGTTCGACGATCGCCTGTTCGTTGACGTCGATGACGATCTGGTCGCGCGTGGGCAACTGGTGCACGAAGATGCGCATGCGATTGGGCCGCACGGTCAGCCAGGCCGGGACGCTGCGCTCGTCCATCGTCTCGCGGGCGATGACGAACGGCGTCGAGTTGATGGAGGCCGGCTTGACGTCGATGATGTCCATCGGCGTCACATGGAAGCTCGGGATGTTGACGCGCTTGCCGTTGACCAGGAAGTGGCCATGGCTGACCAACTGGCGGGCCTGACGGCGCGTCGAGGCGAAGCCGGCCCGGTAAACGACGTTGTCAAGACGCGCTTCGAGCAGCTGCAGCAGATGATCGCCGGTGCGGCCGGGCAGGCGGGACGCCTGCTCGAAGTAGCGGTGGAACTGCTTCTCGAGCACCCCGTAGGCGTAGCGGGCCTTCTGCTTCTCGCGCAACTGTCCGAGGTATTCCGAGTCCTTTGTGCGACCGCGGCCGTGCATGCCCGGCGGATACGGCCGATGCTCGAACGACTTGTCGTGGCCGACCAGGTCGGTTCCCAAACGGCGGGATTTCTTGGTGATGGGGCCTGTGTAGCGGGCCATGATGAGTTTCCTTCCCTTCCGCTCTAGACGCGACGCCGCTTCGGCGGACGGCAACCGTTGTGGGGCATCGGGGTGACGTCGGTGATTGCGCCGACCTCGAGGCCGGCGGCCCCGAGCGACCGGATCGCCGTCTCACGGCCGGAGCCCGGTCCCTTGACGAAGACGTCCACGCGCTTCATGCCGTGGTCCATGGCGCGACGCCCGGCGGCCTCGGCCGCCATCTGGGCGGCGAAGGGCGTCGACTTGCGCGAGCCCTTGAAGCCGACCGTGCCGGCCGACGCCCACGCGATGACGGCGCCGGCCGGATCGGTGATCGCGATGATCGTGTTGTTGAACGTCGACTTGATGTGGGCCTGACCCACCGCGATGTTCTTCTTTTCCTTGCGCCGCACCTTCGTCTTGGCGGCGGCAGCCTTGCTGCGTTGAGCAGTAGCCATGGTTTATCTCCTGGAGCCTCTCACTTGACTTTCTTCTTGCCGGCGACGGCCTTCCGCTTGCCCTTGCGGGTGCGGGCGTTCGTCCGGGTGCGCTGACCGCGCACGGGCAACCCGCTGCGGTGGCGACGGCCCTGATACGTGCCGATCTCGATCTTGCGGCGAATGTCGGCCGTGACCTCACGGCGCAGGTCGCCTTCGACCTCGTAGTTGGCGTCGATGAAATCACGCAGCGCCACGAGTTGATCGTCGGTCATGTCCTTGACGCGAACATCGCCGGAGATTCCGGTGGCTTCCAGGCATTTGGCGGCACGGGTACGTCCGATGCCGTAGATATATGTGAGCGCGACCTCCAGGCGCTTTTCGCGCGGCAGGTCGACACCTTCAAGGCGTGCCATGTTGGCTCGTCCTTTCGGTCATGGGCCTTTTCCATCGGCCCCGACGGTGTGGGCGTGAGGCGTTCCAGATGTCTCTGGCCCCGGCCGTCGTCCGGGGGTCCGTCCACATCGGTCTTGCGACCATCGTTGGACGTGCCTGCACGTTGATGCAGTGGGCCACCGAGGTGACCCGGCCGCGCCGGGAAGCGGTGCGCGGCCCGTTGTGTGGAACCTATGTGGTTCGTTGTCGCTCGTCGGCGCGAGGCCGACAGGGTATTTTCCCGCCCGCGGGGCGGGGCTCAGTTCCCCGGCCGGAAAGGCATGATCAAGATCGGCTCTTCTCGGCCACAGTCACTGTGCAGTTGTGTCAATTCCGGTTGGCCCAGGACTAGCCCTGGCGCTGCTTGTGGCGCGGGTTCGTGCAGATAACACGGACCACGCCGCGACGGCGGATCACCTTGCAGTGATCGCACATCCTCTTGACGCTCGGCTGCACCTTCATGGGATTACCTCCTGGTCAGGCAGACGTGGGCGTCTGGTGTGGGTACCTCGGCATTCACGCGGGCGTGTCTGCGTTCGGCACGGTTACTTGTGGCGGTAGACGATGCGTCCGCGGGTCAGATCGTAGGGGCTGAGTTCGACAACGACCCGGTCCTGCGGCAGGATGCGAATGTAGTGCTGACGCATCTTGCCGCTGATCGTGGCGAGCACGCGGTGGCCATTGTCCAGTTCGACGCGAAACATCGCGTTGGGCAGAGCTTCGACCACTGCTCCCTCGAGTTCGAGGGCGCCCTCCTTCTTTGCCATGCAACTCCTGGTTGTCTTCGCCGCTGGCGCCGCCCCGACGGGTGCCGGGACTTCGTCCATCGCCGCCCCACCGTGAGGCACGGCAGAGCACGGCAAAAGCCGCCTTACTAGGTTACCCGGCTGACCCGGCTTGTCACAAGTCGGGCCGGCCCGTCCGCGTCACAGCAGGATCGCGACAAGCACGATCAGGACGACCATGAGGATACCGGCCCCCACGCCGGCCAGCACCAGGCCCTTGGGCGCCGGGCCGATGGGCTCGAGCTCACCGGGCCTGGCCGGCTGGTCGCCCCCCAACACTGGCAGCGACGTGCTGTACTGCGCCGGCAGCCCCTGCATGACGGGCACCAGCTCCCCGCGCTTTGTGGCCTGGAACAGCGCGTTCAGCCGGGTCTGGTAGTTCTCCATGTCGATGTCGCCCGCTGCGAACGCGCCATTCAGCCTGTTCGACAGGTCGTCCCGGTCGGCCGGCGTCACCTCACCGGTCGGATCGTGGGCATACGACAACTCCACTGGCAATCCTGACATCGCGCACCTCCGCCTTCAATTATCGCAGCATGGCGGTCAGATTCACGTCTTCAGGCGTGCTCGCTGACGCACCGCGCCGGCCAACCGGGCGTGGACTGTAAGCTGAGACCATGCCTGAACAGCGCATTCAGATGAACATGCCGCCCAAGCTGGCGCCCGGGGTCTACGCCGACTTCGTGAGGGCGTGGCACACGAACGACGCCTTCGTGCTGGACTTCGCCAACCTCGTCGAACCGCCCCGGGCCGAGGATGACGCCGTGCTGCTGAACGCCACGGTGGTGTCCCGCGTCCGCATCCCGCCCGCCCAGGTGTTCGAGCTCATGAAGGCCCTCGAGCAGCAGCTGTCGGCCTGGGAGAACGAGACCGGCCATCGTCAGTCCAAGTGACCGCCGGCCGCCCCGGTTCACCGTTTGGCGGTTGCGATCCGACCCGGAAAAGCAGCTTGCTCAACCCACGCCACGCGTGGATTGAGCAAGCGGAACGCCGTCGTAGAGGCGGGGGCCGACGTCAGGCCTTCAGCGGGTCGACGCCGTACTTCTTGATGTTGAGCTGACGGGCCGAGGCCATCCAGTCGTCGCGCACGATGCGGTCGGGGAAGAACTCGAGCGCGCTTTCCACCGTCGCGATGTCCTGCTTGTTGAAGCGGGCGATCTGGCGGAAGCTGGTGATGCCCATGCCGTGCAGCATCTTGGCGATGACCGGGCCGATGCCGTAGACGTCCTCCAGGTTGTCCTTGGGCAGCGGGCCTTCACCGGCCGTGCGCGTGGCGATCTGGCCGACCTGCGCGCGGGCCTCGGCAACCGACGCCGGACGCACCGGCGCCGCCGAGGCGTTGACGCCAACGGCCGGAGCGGTGACGCCCACGGCCGGAGCCTTGACGTCCACAGCCGGGGCCTTGACGTCCACAGCCGGGGCCTTCAGATCGACAGCCGGGGCCTTCAGATCGACAGCCGGGGCCTTCAGATCGACAGCCGGGGCCTTGACGTCCACTGCCGGCGCCTTCAGGGCGACGGACGGGGCCGGTGGCACGTGCACGGCGGGCGCCTTGACGTCCACCGACGGCGCCCTCAGTGACGCGTCGGGCGTGCGCAGCGAAGCCGAGGCTCCCGCATTCGCGTCGATATCGGCCCGGGCGCGCGAGCACAGCAGACCGCGGATCAACCAACCCAGGATGAAACCCAGGAGGGCGGCCAGAATCAGCCAAAGCAGAATCTCGCCAGTTGTATACCAGGACATTTCGTTCCCTCTCCGTTCTTGTTAGCTTTGGACGAGCGTCAGTGTCGCGCGCTGGTTGGCGTACCGACCCTCGGCCGTGTTGTTGTCTCCCACGGGATCGGCGGTGCCGAGCCCCTGAACTTGCAATCTTGCTGCGTCGATGCCGTGGGCGGTCAGGTAATCGGCCACCGCCTGGGCGCGCATCGTCGAATCGGCGGTCTCAGTGCCCGCCGGGTGCGGCGTGGACAGGTAGCCCTTGATGGCCACGGCGTCCTTCGTCTTGGCGAGCAGCGGGATCACGGCATCGAGCTTCTGCGTGGCCGCCGCGTCCAGCGTGTAGACGCCGTCGGCGAAGTTGACGACCGTGGAGTTGATCTGCTTGATCTCGTCGGCCGTCAAGGTGGGTGCCGCCACGGTGATGTTGCTGGTCACCGGCAGCGTCTGGGTGCCGAGCGCCGCGGTTGCCGCCGCCAAGTCGGCGTCGGACGCCACCGTACCGCCGACCGTGACGCCGTTCGGACCGGCCTGCAGCGTGCCGCCCGTGATGGCGGGCAGGCTGCCCAGAGCCGTCGTGACGCTACCGACCCACGGTTCGTCCTTGCAGTTGGGATCCACGGTCACCTTGTTGACCACCGGCTCGCCGAACACCTTGGCCGCCTGGGCCACGAGGGCGTCGGCCTCGGCCTGGGTGGCGACCGTGCCGGTCACCGTCGTGCCACTGCCCGTGTTCGCGATGTTGATCGCGGGCTCGACCTGCGGCGCCGGGGCCGATGTCGAAGTGGTCGACGTGGTGCTGGTCGACGTGGTGCTGGTCGACGGGGTCGCGCTGGGCGTGACGTCCGTGGTCGGCGGGGTCGCCGGCTTGAGGTCACCGGAGATACGCGCCCAGCGGACGCCGTAGATGCCCTGCACCACCGACTTGGCCTGCTCGGCTTGCGCGGCATCGCCGCTGATGTACGCCTCGCGTCCCTTGAACTTGACGTTGGCACCGGTCAGGCCCGCCTGCTGAAGCGCGGCTTGCGCCTTCGGTTCCAACGACTTGGCATTGGTGGACTGTCCCACCAGGCTTCCCGCGACGAGTGTGCCGCCCAGCAGCACCGACGTCACGGCGATTGCGGCCGCACGGCGGCCATTGTTGTTGTCAGTCATTCCTCTCCCCATCTAGTCCCCGGGAAACCCCACGACGAACGAATACGATAACACTTGGGGAGTCACTGGTCCAGTCCTGGGGGACAAGTATTTTGACGAGTTTGTCTACTTGCCCTGGCGACCCGTCGATCCGGCCCTTGACGGCGGCTGGTTCAGGCGGCCCGCGACACGCCGCGGCCGTTCCAGCCGGCCAGCCAGCCGTCGCGGAAATCGTCGAACCGGCCGGCGACGATGGCCTCCCGCATGTCGTCCACCAAGCGGACGGTGAAGCGCTCGTTGTGGATGGTTGCCAGCGTGTAGGCGTTCAGTTCATGGGCCTTGAAGAGGTGATGCACATAGGCGCGGCTCACCGACCGGCACGTCAGGCAGTCGCAGCCGTCCTCGAGCGGGCCGAAATCGCGCCGGAAGCGCGCGTTGGTCACGTTGTAGCGACCGCGGGCCGTGTAGATCGCGGCGTTGCGCGCCACCCGCGACGGGTTGACGCAGTCGAAAGTGTCGGCGCCGGCCTCCACGGCGACGAAGAGATCCTCGGGCTCCGAGATGCCGAGGAGGTGTCTCGGCTTGTCGTCCGGCAATTCGTCGGAGCACCAGCCGACGATGCTGCCGATCATCGACTTCTCGAGCGCCCCGCCGATGCCATAGCCGTCGAACGCCTGGCCGTCGGGGCCGCGGGTCGCCACCAGCCCCCGGCAGGCCTGCCGGCGCAGATCCTCGTATTGGGCGCCCTGGACGACGCCGAACAGGGCCTGACGCGGCCGTCCGGCGTCGTCGGCGGCCAGACGCGCGTGCTCGTCGAGACAGCGCCCGGCCCACCGCTGTGTGCGGGCGACGGACTGCTCCTGGTAGGCCCGCGTGTTGCGCAGCGTCGTCAGCTCGTCGAACGCGAATGCGATGTCGGCGCCCAGCTTGTGCTGGATGGCCATCGACACTTCCGGCGTGAACCGGTGCGCCGATCCGTCCAGCGGCGACGTGAAGTCGACGCCGTCCTCGGTGACGCGGCTGAGACGGCGCCGGCCGCCCGCGGTCGCGCGGTCGTCGGTCACCGCGTCGGCGTCGACAGTCATCTCGATGACCTTCTTGAAGCCCGCCCCCAGGCTCATCACCTGGAAGCCGCCCGAATCCGTGAACGTCGGGCCGGGCCAGCCCATGAAGGCGGCCAACCCCCCGGCCGCTTCGACGATGTCGGGGCCCGGCTGCAGGTACAGATGGAACGCGTTGGCTAGCACGGCCTGGGCGCCGACGTCCGCGACGTCGCGCGGCAGCACGCCCTTGACGGCGGCCTTCGTGCCGACCGGGATGAAGGCCGGCGTCGCGATGTCCCCGTGCGCCGTGTGGATGACGCCGGCGCGCCCGCGCCGTCCGTCCAGCCGCGCCGTCGTCTCGAACCCGGGCTGCCCCGTCATCGGGGCTCCCGGGCGGCTTGCGCCCCGGCGATCGCCCGCACGCAGGCGACGGCCACGGCCCCGGCGGTCGAGGTGCGCAACACCGTTGGCCCCAACGAGTAGGCCTGGGCCCCGGCCCGCTGGAACCGGTCGACCTCGTCGTCCGTCATCCCCCCCTCGGGGCCGATCACGATCAGGCAGTCCGACGCTCGCGCCAGCGGGGCGGCCGTCAGTGGAATCGCCGAGCGCTCGTGCATGATCAGCGCCAAAGGCGCCGACGCGATCAGGCCGGCAACGTCATCTGTGCCGGCCGGCTCCTCGATGACCGGAAACGACAGCCGCCGGGCCTGCTTCGAGGCCTCCCTCGCGACGCGTTGCCACCTCGAGCGATGCGAATCGGCCTTGTCGTCCGTCCATCGGGCGACGCAGCGGGCGGCCCGCCAGGGAACGATGGCGTCGGCACCCACCTCGGTCATGAGATCGACGGCCAGATCCGAGCGGTCGGGCTTGGGCAGCGCCTGGACGACGGTGATGCGCGGCCGCGGCATGGGTGCCTCCAGCACGGCGTCGACCGCGCACTCGACGCGCTCCGGGCCGACGAGCGTCACCCTGCCGGCAATGCCCCGTCCGGCGCCGTCGGTCACCGTGATCGGCTCGCCCGGACGGATGCGTCGCACGACCGCCGCGTGGCGGGCCTCGGAGCCGGTCAGCGCTATCGAGTCGCCCACGGCCACGGCGCGTGGCAGGTCGGCCACGAAGAAGCCGTCGCTCATGCGCCGAGCGATTCCCTCAGCCGCGCGAAGAAGCCGCGGTGCTCCTCCTCGAGGGTCACCTGCGGATGCTCCTCGCCGCGCATCTGGGCCAGCTGCGACAGCAGGCCGCGTTCGTCGTCGGTCAGCTTCGTGGGCGTCTGCACGAACAGCGTGACGCCAAGCTCGCCACGCCCGCCGCCGCGCAGTCGTGGCACGCCCTTGCCCTTGATGACCAACCGCGTGCCGGCCTGGGTGCCCGGTGGGATCGTGAGCACGACGGTGCGGTCCTCCTCGGGTGTGTCCGGGCCGTCGGCGTCGAGCGTCTTCAGATCGATCTGGGTGCCCAGGGCGGCGGCCGTCATGGGCAGGCGCACCATCATCTCGAGATTGTCGCCGTCGCGGCGGAACACCTCGTGCGGAGCCACGGTGACCTCGACGTACAGGTCGCCGGCCGGGCCGCCACCAGGTCCGACCTCGCCCTGCCCGGCCAGGTGGATGCGGTTGCCGGACGCCACGCCTTGCGGGATCTTGACGCTGACCTGGCGCGTGCTGCGGACACGGCCCTCCCCGGCGCATTCACGACAGGGGTCGGCGATTGTCGTGCCGTAACCCTGGCAGTGCGGGCAGGCCTGCGTCGTGCGGATGTCGCCGAGGAAGGACCGCTGGATCTGCGTGACCTCGCCGCGCCCCTTGCATTGCGGGCACGGCTGCGGGGTCGTGCCACCGGCCCCGCCCGAGCCACCGCAGCCGGGGCAGACGAGATAGGTGTCGACGCCGATGTCCTGACGCGTGCCGAAGGCGGCCTGATACAGGCTCAGCGTGGTGCGCACGAGGCGGTCCTGGCCGCGCCGGGCCCGCGGGCGGGGCCCACGCGCCGCCGCGCCGCCGCCGAACATGGCGTCCATCAGGTTGCCCAGGTCGAAGCCCTGCGCGAAGCCCGAGAAGCTGCCCATGCCGAACGGGTCGAAGCCGCCGGCACCGCGGTTCGGGTCACCGCCGCGATCGTAGATCGCGCGCTTCTGCGGGTCGGAGAGGACCTCGTAGGCCTCGTTGACGGCCTTGAACTTCTCCTCGGCTTCGGGATCGTCGGTCACATCCGGATGCACCTGCATGGCCATCTTGCGGAAGGCACGCTTGATCTGGTCCGGCGTGGCGTCGTGGGCGACGCCGAGCGTCGCATAGTAATCAGCGGCCATCGTCTGCTTCCAGGAAATGCCCGACGTAGCGGGCGACGGCCCGCACGGTGGCCATCGTCGACGGATAATCCATGCGCGTCGGACCGACCACGCCCAGCGCGGCCGGGGCGCCCGGCGCGGCGTAGGCGCTGGTGACCACCGACGCCTCGTGCAGCGGCTCGTACGGGTTCTCGGCGCCGATGCGCACCATGACATCGCCCGGGTCGGTCGCGGCCTCGCCGAGCAGCCGCAGCAGCACGACCTGCTCTTCGATGGCCTCCAGCAAAGGCTCGATCATCGTCTCGTATTGGGCGCCGAAGCGGGCCAGGTTCGGCACGCCGCCCACCACCAAGCGCGCCGATGGGACGCCGCCCAGCACGTCCGTGAGGGCGTCCACCACCGCTCCGAAGCGCTGCCGACCGGCCGGCGACCACTGCGCCGATCCTTGGCGCAAGTGTTCGATCGCGGCATCGGAGGGCAACCCGGCGGCCACGTGGTTGGCCCAGTCGCGCAGCCGCGTCACTTCGTCCTCGGTCGTCCCGGCGACCTCGACGACGCGTTGGTCCACGTCGCCGGTCGTGCGGATCGCGATCACGACGAGATGCGTCGCGCCAAGCGGCACCAGCTCGATGTGGCGCAGCCCGGCCGGCGCCGCCGCCGGGTATTGGACGATGGCCACCTGGTGCGTCAGCTGGGCCAACAGTCGGGCCGTGCGGGCCACGACCTCGTCGACGCCGACGGCGCCCTGCATGAACGATCCAATGGCGCGCCGCTCGGGACCGGACAACGGCTTCACCGTGGCCAGCTTGTCGACGAACAGCCGGTAGCCCTTGTCGGTGGGCACCCGGCCGGCCGACGTGTGGGGTTGGGCCAGGTAGCCCTCGTCCTCGAGCGCGGCCATGTCGTTGCGGATCGTCGCCGGGGACACGTCCAGGTGGTGCCGCTCGACCAGCGCCCGGCTGCCGACGGGCTCGCGCGACTGCACATAGTCGACCACGACGGCGCCCAGCACGCCGAGCTTGCGGTCGTCCAACATGGCAGCCTTCCCGGGCTGGCACTCGTGCAGCCCGAGTGCCAGCCTACCGCACGCGGGCACCCTTGCCCGATACGTCAACCGAGGAGCTGACGCGTCACCAGGTCGGCCAGCAGGCGCCCGCGCAGCGTCAGGACGAGGCTATCCCCGGCTTGGACCAGCAGCCCGTCCGCCACCAAGGACGGGACGCGCCCCGCCTCGCCGGCCGTCAAGGCGGACACGGGCAGACCCGTCGCCAGGCGCAACTCCAACAGGACGCGCTCCTCGTGGGCCATGGCGTCGTCGATGATCTCGTGGCCGGCCTCGGGCGTCCGTCCCGACGCCAGGGCGTCCGCCCAGCGCTTGGGCGCCCTGTGGTTCCACCAGCGGCGGTTGCCCGCGTGCGAATGGGCTCCGGGCCCCACTCCCCACCAGTCCAAGCCCTGCCAGTAGGCCAGGTTGTGGCGGCACTCATGTCCGGGCGCCGCCCAGTTGCTGAGCTCGTACCAGGCCAGCCCGGCGGCAGCCAAAGCGTCGTCGGCCGCCAGGTATTCGTCGGCCATCAGGTCGTCGTCCGGGGCGGGCACCCGGCCCTCGCCGATGCGGCGCGCCAGCGCGGTGCCCGGCTCGACGATCAGCGCGTAGCAGCTGACGTGCTGAGGCCCGGCGGACAGCGCGGCGTCCAGCGTGGCCTGCCAGGACGCCAGTGTCTCGCCGGGCGTGCCGTAGATCAGGTCCAGGCTGACGTCGCGGAACCCCGCCCGGTGGGCCAGCTCGACGCAACGCAACGCCTGGCCCGGCGTGTGGACCCGGTCGAGGGTGGCCAACACCGACTCGTCGGCCGACTGCATGCCCAGGCTGAGCCGCGTCACACCGGCGTCGAGCAGCGCGTCCAGCAGGGCGTCCGACACCGTCTCGGGATTGGACTCGACCGTCACCTCGGCGTCGCCGGTCAGGCCGAAGGCGTCGCGCAACTCCCCGATTACGGCTGCCAGGCGGGACGCCCCCAGCAGCGTCGGCGTGCCGCCACCGAAGAAGATCGTGCGCAGGGGCGCGCGGCCGGCGTCCGGCGCGCGGGCGGCCAGCCGGATCTCGGCACGGGCGGCCCGCAGCCACCCGTCCGGCGTCAGCGCCGTGCGTCCGAGAACATAGGTGTTGAAGTCGCAGTAGCCGCACCGCCGCGCGCAGAACGGGACGTGCACGTAGAAGCTGGCCAGGCCCACGTGTGAACCATACCCTTGGGCCTCGCCTGTATCCTGGATGCCATGCGTCTACGGGCCCTGGGGGTGATCGTCGCCGGTCTGGTGGCCCTCGCCGGATGCACTTCCGAGCCAACCCCCCCGCCGTCCTCGCCGACCCCCAGCCTGACCACGGCCCCGGCCCCGACCGCCACACCGACCCCGATCGAGGGACTGCCCGACGACCACACGATCAGCCCGGTCAACGGACACGTGGCCCCGGATTCGTGGGCGTTCATCAAGACGGCGACGGGCGACCCGATCGGCGTGCGCATCAACGGGCTGTGGACCAGTCCCGCCGGATCGCTGGCCGACCGCAGCTATTCGCAGCCGCCCAACCAGACCCCGGTCGACGTGCACGACGCCGTGCCCTTCTTCCTGTCGTGGAGCTACGTCGTGCTCGGCGGCACCGACGACGCCCCGCCCGGCGCCATCGTGCTGCCCAGCGACACCCAGAACGTGTTCAACGTGGCTTCGGTCTTCTCGGACCACGACTGCCCCGACTATCAGGCCGCCGTCGGCGTCCACGGCGTCGGCTTCCTGGTGACGCACTGCTCCGTGACGCTGTCGCTGAACGGGGCCTACCCCATCGGTTTGGCGTTCGAGGTGCCGGGCGCCTCGAAGCAGTACTGGTTCCTGGACGCCCCCGCCGCGCAGGCCATGCCGGCCTGATGCCCCGGTGGCACCGGGCGGCGAACCCTGTGGCGATTAACGCAACTGAAACACTGCGGCAACACCCGGGCTCGGGGCACCCGGTAGCCTAGGCTGAATTGTCGGACCAGAGCCGACTCCCGCCGACACCAGGAGACCCGATGTTCGCCAGCGCCAAGGAGCTTTTCGAGTTCGTGCAAGCCCAAAGCGTCGAGATGATCGACGTGCGGTTCTGCGATCTGCCCGGCGTCATGCAGCATTTCACGGTGCCGGCCGGATCGTTCGACGAGTCGGTGTTCGGCGACGGGCTGGCGTTCGACGGCTCGTCCGTCGAGGGTTTCCAGAAGATCAACGAGTCGGACATGGTGCTGCTGCCCGATCCGACGACGGCTTACCTCGACCCGTTCCGCGTGGCCAAGACGCTGGTCGTCAACTTCTTCGTCCACGATCCGCTGACGAAGGAGCCCTACAGCCGCGACCCGCGCAACATCGCGCGCAAGGCCGAGACGTATCTGAAGTCGACGGGCCTGGCCGACACCGTCTACATGGCGCCGGAGCCGGAGTTCTACATCTTCGACGACGTGCGCTACGAGACTAACGGGCATTCGGCGTCGTACTTCGTCGACGCCGAGTCGGCGCCCTGGAACAGCTCGCGCGTCGAGGAGCGCGGCAACCTGGGCTACAAGGTCAAGACGAAGGGCGGGTATTTCCCCGTGTCGCCGAGTGACCACTACGGCGACCTGCGCGACGAGATGGTGCGCCACATGGAGGCCTGCGGCCTGACGGTCGAGCGCGCGCACCATGAGGTCGGGGCGGCCGGGCAGTCCGAGATCAACTGGCGCTTCGACACGTTGCTGAAGGCCGCGGACGACCTGATGAAGTTCAAGTACATCGTCAAGAACACGGCCGCCCACAACGGCAAGAGCGCCACGTTCATGCCGAAACCGATCTTCGGCGACAACGGCTCGGGCATGCACGTCAACTCATCGCTCTGGAAGGGTGGCAAGCCGCTCTTCTACGACGAGCAGGGCTACGCGAACCTGTCGGATCAGGCGCGCTGGTACATCGGTGGTCTGCTGCGCCACGCCCCCGCCCTGCTGGCGTTCACGAACCCGACGGTCAACTCGTACCACCGGCTCGTGCCCGGCTACGAGGCGCCCGTCAACCTCGTCTATTCCGCCCGGAACCGGTCGGCCTGCATCCGCATCCCGATCACCGGGGCCAACCCCAAGGCGAAGCGCGTCGAGTTCCGCTGCCCCGACCCGTCGTCCAACCCGTACCTGGCGTTCGCGGCGATCCTGCTGGCGGGCCTGGACGGCATCGAGAACAAGACCGAGCCGGCCGCGCCCGTCGACAAGGACCTGTACGAGCTGCCGCCCGAAGAGCACGCGTCCATCCCGCAGGTGCCGGGTTCTCTTGAAAGGGTGCTGGAGGCCCTGCGCGACGACAACGACTTCCTGCAGGTCGGAGATGTGTTCACACCCGATCTCATCGACACGTGGATCGAGCTGAAGCAGGCCGAAATCGACGCCCTGCACCAGCGCCCCCACCCCTACGAGTTCGACCTGTACTACGCGATCTGACGGCCGGAAACCGTCTTCGTCAGTCGTCGTCCAGCAGGGAACCCATTTCGGGGCGAGCGATGGTATTCGAGCGCCGCGCGGCGGCACCCGGGCCGGGATCGGTGTCGTCGTCGCTGCGCTGCTCGTCCACCGCGCGATGGCTGTGCCACGTCACCGGCGGGGCAATGGGTTCGGACGCCACATCGCCCGACGCCACCTCGGCTGGCGCCGGCAGAGTCCAGGCGTCGGAGTTCACGATCTGTTGCAGCGCGCCGTCCATCGGACTCGGCTCGGGCACCGGCGCCGGCGCGGGCTCGGGCACGGCGTTCGGCACGGCCGTTCCCCAGACGTGTGAGTTGACGATTTCCTGCAAAGCACCCTCCGTCGGACTGGCCGCGGCCGCCGCCGCCATCGGGCTCAGCGCCGGCGCGAACTGCATCGACGGGCCGGCGGGCGCCGCCGGGGCGACGGACATCGACGGACTGGACTGCGTCTCCGGCACGGTAGGCGTGGACGGCCCGAACGTCGCGCGCTGCGACGCGTCCACCGAGGCGCTCTCGTCCGGGGCCACCTGCTGGACGACCGGCAGGACGCCGGTGTTGCCCGTCTGGGGACGCCAGGCCAGCGGCTTCTCGCCCAGCAAGGCGCGGGCCTCCTGGAAGGAGTCGGCTTCGCCGAGCACCTCGTAGTGCGTGGCGACGACGGCCGTCTGCGACGCGAAATCGCGCTTGCCCCGCGTCATGCCGTACTGGATGGCCTGCGACAGCGCCCCGTAGATCACGCCCATCAGCAGGCCCCAGGTCACCATCATCACGACCGAGTAGCCGGGGATCAGGATCCACAACAGGACGGCCAGCATCAGGCCCCACATGACGCCGCTGAGCGCGCCGGCGATCAGCACCTTGCCCCACGACAGGGTGCCGGTCACACGCTCCATCGACTTCAGGTCGGTGCCGACGATCATCAGCTTCTCGACCGGGAACTTGTGGTCGGCCAGGTAGTCGACGGCCTTCTGGGCGTCCTCGTAGGTGTCGTAAATGGCCACGGAGCGGGGGTCGGTCAGGCTCAGGTGGGCACCGGAAAAGTTCTGTGACATGCTCATACGATTTCTCTCCTCCTCTATTCAGCTTAGCGTGACGAGTCCCTGAGCGCGTCTTGACGATCTCGCGCGGCGTCGCTTGGCACAATGGGTGCATCGTCAGGAGGTGACCGTGAGCGCAGATGAGCCCGTCCAGGATGCGGCACCCGGGCTTGACGACTTGCGCCAGTGGCGGGCGGAGGTGGCCGAAACCAGCGCGAGCCAGGCCCAGGACGTGGCCAGCGGCAAGTCCGTCGCCTACGCGCACAGGCTGGGCGAATGGGATCCGGCCACGATCGCCGACCGCCCCGAGGGCGCGCCGCCAGACTCCGGTGGCCTCCCGCCCGACGACGCCACGCCACCGCCCGGCGCCTCGCTGGGCGAGCACATCCGTGACTTCTTCCGTCTGGAACGCGACGGCGCGATGGTGCTGGCCCGCGCGGAGGATCGCCGCGGCTTGTTGCCCGAGACGATCTTCGTGCTGGGTGTCTCGCTGGGTGCGTCCGCCATCTGGTCGATCCTGTCGATGGTCAACTCGCTGACGCTGGGGCCGCCGCTGGCGAATCAGACGACGTCGATGAACAACTCCGTGACTCCCGACCGGCCCTGGCTCGACCTGCTGTACCAGCTGTACAACATCATCATCCCGCTGGTGCCGGTGGCCATCGCGTTCTACCTGCTGTCCCGGGTGCGCCGTCCGGACGGCGCGCCCTTCCGCGTCATGGGCATCAAGTGGGCGAACGCGCCGCGCGACGCCGCGCTGGGCGTGGCTCTGGCGGCTGCCATCGGCATACCGGGCCTCGGCCTGTACGTCGCGGCGCGGGCCCTGGGCCTGGAACTGAACGTGTCGCCCGCCAACCTGGCCGCCTTCTGGTGGACGATCCCCGTCTACGTGCTGCTGGCCGCCATGAACGGGATTCTGGAAGAGACCGTCATGATCGGCTATCTGTTCACGCGCTGGACGCAGATCGCCTGGGCGCCGTGGCGCATCATCGTGACGTCCGCGCTGATCCGCGGCTGCTACCACCTGTATCAAGGCTGGGGCGGGCTCGTGGGCAACGCGATCATGGGCGTCGCCTTCGGCTGGCTGTACATGCGCACGAAGCGCGTGCTGCCGCTGATCATCGCCCACACAATCCTCGACATCGTCAGTTTCGTCGGCTATGCCCTGCTGCACAACATCTGGAGCTGGCTGTAGAGCCGATCGCCCGGCGCTCAAGACCTTCTGCGATGGGGCGGCATCTGTATTAGCGTGGAACCCATGCATGTGGGAGTCTTCGGGGCCACCGGCCAGGTCGGCGGCGTGATGCGGGCGGTGCTGGCGGAGCGCCACTTCCCCGTCACGTCGATGCGGTACTTCGCCTCGTCGCGCTCGGCCGGGACCACCTTGCCGTGGGACGGCCAGCCGGTCGTCGTGGAGGATCTGGCGACGGCCGACTTGGGCGGGCTGGACGCCGCGCTGTTCTCGATGGGGGCCGACGTCGCGCGCGAGTACGCTCCCAAGGTCGCGGCCGCCGGCGCGGTCGTCATCGACAACTCGTCGGCCTGGCGCATGGACCCCGACGTGCCGCTGGTCGTGGCGGAGGTCAATCCGGACGATGCCGCGCGCCGACCCAAGGGCATCATCGGCAACCCGAACTGCACGACGATGGCGGCCATGCCCGTGCTCAAACCGCTGCACGACGCGGCCACCCTGACGCGCCTGGTGATCGCCACGTACCAGGCCTGCTCGGGATCCGGCCTCAAGGGCACGGCCGCGCTGGCGCGGCAGAGTTCGGCCATCGCCGACCCGGCCGGCTTGGCGTTCGACGGCACCCCCGGCCTGAGCCTCGACCCGGCGCTCTTCGTCAAGCCGATCGCGTTCAACGTGTTGCCACTGGCCGGCAGCCTGCTGAGCGACGGCAGCGGCGAGACGGGCGAGGAAGCCAAGCTGCGCGACGAGACGCGCAAGATCCTGCACATCCCGAACCTGCCGGTGTCCGGCACGTGTGTGCGCGTGCCCGTGTTCACCGGCCACTCGCTGGCCATCCATGCCGAGTTCGCCCGTCCGATCACCCCCGATCGCGCGCGGTCACTGCTGGCCGACGCCCCCGGCGTCGCGCTCATGGATGTGCCGACACCGCTCGACGCCACGGGCAAGGATCCGTCGTTCGTCGGCCGAATCCGCGCCGACCAGTCGGTGCCGGACGGCCGTGGCCTGGTCCTGTTCGTGTCCAACGACAACCTGCGCAAGGGGGCGGCGCTCAACGCCGTCCAGATCCTGGAGCTTCTGTCACCCAAACACTGAGAGGAAATCATGTCCGATCTGTCATCGATCACGGGCGATATCGCCGTCGTCGGCGCCGGCAACATGGGAGGGGCGATTCTCACCGGCCTGATCCAGGCCGGCTTCACCCCGCAAAGGATACGGGTGGCCGACCCGGCGAAGGCGGCTGCCCTGGCCAAACAGTACGGCGTGGTGCCCGCGAACGACCCGGGGCAGGCGGTGCTCGGCGCCTCCATCGCCATAATCGCCGTCAAACCGCCCAAGGTCCACGAGGTGGTCGGCCAGATGGCGCCCCACCTGAGCCCGGGTTCGCTGCTGGTGTCGATCGCCGCCGGCATCGCGACGCCGGACATCGAGGCCTGGGCCCAAACGACGACCAACCCGACGCCGGCCGTCGTCCGGGCGACGCCGAACACGCCGGCCAAGCTGCGCCAGGGCGTCACGGCCCTGGCGCGCGGCAGCTTCGTGTCGGACGCCCAGATGGTGACCGCCCAGTCCGTGTTCGGCGCGATCGGCGCCGTCGTCACGATCGAGGAATCGCTGATGCCGGCCGTCAGCGCCGTCTCCGGCTGCGGGCCGGCCTACCTGTTCCTGGTGGCCGAGGCCATGACGGAGGCCGGCGTCCGTCTCGGCCTGCCCCGCGAGGCCGCCGCCAAGCTTGTCAATCAGACTTTCGTCGGCTCGTCCGCCCTGCTGGCCACCGGCGAGCCTCCGACCGAACTGCGCGCCCAGGTGACGTCGCCCGGCGGCACCACCGCCGCGGCGATCTACGAGCTCGAGGACCGGGGCGTGCGCGCCGCGTTCAGCGCCGCCATGAAAGCGACCGTCGAGCGGTCCAAGGAGCTCGGCTGACGGTCCCGCCCGGACCACAACCGCAAAATCGTTCGCAAGGCTCACCGGTGTCGCAACGGCCTTGAGCCTCGTTCGCACCCGTCCCCACCCGGCGGGCCGGCCACTTTGGCCGAGATTTCCCCGCGTCCGTTCGGTCCACTAGAATTGGCGAGGCTAGATAGCGAAAGGATCACCGTGGGGTCTGTCATCAAGAAGCGTCGCAAGCGCATGGCGAAGAAGAAGCACCGCAAGTTGCTGAAGAAGACGCGCATCCAGCGCCGCCGCGCCGGACGTTGATCACCGATCCACGGAGCACAAACGATGAGCCAGATCGCTTCGACGCCCGCCGTCAATGAGGACGCCTACGGCTTCGACGATCTCGGCGCCGGTCCGGTCGGGCGTGTCGCCCAGGGCCGGGTGGCATACGTCGGGGCGCCGTTCGGCAATTCGGACCTGTTGACGCTGGCCGGTGTCCGGGCACTGGGCGAGGCCGACGTCGTCGTGCTGGACAGCCACTGGCTGACTCCGCTGCTCGATCTTCCCGAGTTGGCGCTGCCAGAGCACCGGGTCATGACGGTCGACGACCACGACACCACCGAAGCCCGCGCCGCTCTGGTTGCCCGCGAGGCCCGGCTCGGCCGCACCGTCGTGCGGCTGGTCGGCGGCGATCCGATGACGGACACGATGGCCGCCCACGAAGCCCGCCTGGTCGCCAAGCTCGGGACGCCCATCGACATAGTGCCGGCCGTCGCAGCCCTGACGTCGGTGCCGACCTTCGTCGGGCTCAACGTCATCGACGATCAACCGGCCTACACGCGCTTCGTCGCCGGCCAAGAGGTGTCGCCGACCGGCTCACTGGTCGTGGAGACGGCGGCGGGCGACCTGCCGGCGCTCGGCCTGGCGGCGATCGGTGCGGGCCGGGAGGCCACGGCCCCCATCACCGTGACGTTCGGGCTGGGCACCAGCCGTCAGGAGACGCGCACCTTGCGCGTCAAGGATCTGCAAACGCGCTCGCTCGTCCAGGGGCGCCGGTCCGATGAGGTCGTCGCCGTCGTCATGGGCGGGCTGGCCGGCCGGGACGATGCGCTCGAGACCTACGAATCCAAGCCTCTGTTCGGCTGGAAGGTGCTGGTGCCGCGCACCGCCAAGGCGACCGACGAGATCGACCGCCAGCTGCGCCGCTACGGGGCGTCCAGCTACGCCGTCCCGACCATCGCCGTCGAACTGCCTCGCAACCCGCTGGCCATGGACAAGGCGATCCACGGCCTTGTCGACGGCCGCTACCGCTGGATCGTCTTCACCAGTGGCAACGCCGTGCGCGCCGTGCTCGAGAAGCTCGAGGAATACGGGCTCGACGCCCGCGCCTTCTCCGGCCTGCACATCGCCGCGATCTCGCCGCTGACCGCCGCCGTGTTGAGCGAGTGGGGCATCATCGCCGATCTGGTGTCGCAGACCGAGACCTGCGCCGGGCTAGTCGCCGAGTTCCCCGCCTTCGAGCCGGGCTACGACGCGATCAACCGGGTCTTCCTGCCACGGGCCGACGTCTCCCTCGAGACGGTGGTCGACGGGCTGGCCCGGCTCGGCTGGGAGGCCGAAGAGGTCACGGCCTACCGGGCCGTGCGGGCCGCTCCCCCGCCCGTCGAGACGCGCGACGCCATCAAGACGGGCCTGTTCGACGCCGTCGTCTTCACGTCCAGTTCGACCGTGCGCAACCTCGTCGGCATCGCGGGCAAGCCGCCCCGGCAGACGGTCATCGCGACCATCGGGCCCGCCACCACCGCCACCTGCGAGGAGCAAGGCCTGCACGTCGACGTCATGGCCGACGAGCCCGAGCCCCGTTCCCTGGTCGACGCCCTGGCCCGGTTCGCCCGTCAGCGCCGCGACGACCTGATCGCGCGCGGACGCCCGGGGCTGCGCCCCAGCGAATCCCGGCGTCGCCGCACCAACGGGGAGCCGACCTAGCCCGCCACAGCCGTGGCGGCCGCCGCGAGGACCGTGAACGGCGCCACCACACCCAGCACGATGCCCACGATTCCCATCGGACGGCCGGCGTTGCGCGCCGTCGCCACGATCGAGATCACGAACCCGGTCAGGCCGGCGATGGTGGATATCGCCAGGCCGGCGATCGGTAACGCCAATTGACTCGTCTGTTCCGGAGTCAAGTCCGATATCGAGCCGGTGCTCGAGATGATGCCCATCTGCATCGCCATCTGGAAGAAGTGCAGCCAGGAAACGTAGTAGACGATGCCGAAGACCACGACGAGTCCCAGACCGACGGCGCCCAGGACGGGCGACCGCTTCTCGGGCGTGGCGCCGTAGTAGCCGGGCGGCATAGCCGCGGGATGGGCGGGCGCCGGTGCGTACGGTGACGCGGGCGCGTAGGGTGAGGCCGGCGGGTAGGGCGTGGCTGGCGGGTAGGGCGTGGCTGGCGCGTAGGGTGATGCCGGCGGGTAGGTCGCGGCCGGCGCATATGGCGGGCTGGGCGGATATGGCGGGGTCGGCGGCGGATATGCCGCGCTCGGCGGGAACTGCTGCGCCGGGGCCGGCATTGGCCCGGACGCCGCAAACCCCAGCGCATCGGCGCGCTCGAACGACGGGGCACCCGGCCGATCCACGGGGTTCGGATCATCATAGGGGGCGGTCATGCCACCAGCCTAGCGGTTCGAGGCCGATGCGATCGTGGCGACCAATCGGCACCGGCGACCAGAAATAGCCAACCCCTGCCCAGACGCCTAACACTTACCGCATGAGTCCCACGGCCAAGTGGCTTCACGCCCGGCAGACATACGGCAAGAAGTGACTTTCTCCACACTGGCGCTGGTCGTCGCCGGGTCACGCGTGCCGGTACGCGACCACTCGCTGCGCCGCGCGTCCCAGAAGACCTCGGGCGATCAGCCGGTCGCGCCCGGGTCGCCGCCGGAGCGCGAATCGACCGACACGCTGCTCAGGTAGCTCTGCAGGCTGCGCACCGCCGGGCCCCGTCCGGCCTGGCGGCGGGCCTCGATGCCGGCGGCGCAGGCCTGCGCCGCGGCCGTCGTCGTGACGTACGGCACCTTGTTGCGAATGGCGGCACGACGGATCACCGCGCCCGCGGCGTGGCTGGCCTTGTTGTCCGGTGTGTCGATGACGAGATCCACCTCGCCGCCGCTGACCAGGTCGACGACATCCGGCTTGCTCTCGCCGTACTTGTTGGCCAAGCGAGACGCAATTCCCTGTTGCTCCAAGGCCGCGCGGGTGCCAGTGGTGGCCAGCAGGCGGAAACCCAGCGCCGCCAGCCGGCGGGCGACGGCGACGATCTCGGCCTTGTCCTTGTCGGCGACGCTCAGCAGCACCGTGCCGGCCAGCGGCAGCGTGCCACCGGCCGCCTCCTCGGCCTTGTAGTACGCCATGCCGAACGTGTCGGCCAGCCCCAGCGTCTCGCCGGTCGAGCGCATCTCCGGCCCCAGGACCGGATCTGCTTCGGGGAACATGTTGAACGGCAGGACCGCCTCCTTGACGCCGTAGTAGCCGAGCTCGGGCCGGCGCAGTGACGCCGCCCGCTCGACGGCAACGCCGCTGTCGCGACTGCCCGCCATGAAGCGCGTGGCCAAGGTCGCCATCTGGACGCCGCACACCTTCGAGACCATCGGCACGGTGCGCGACGCGCGCGGGTTGGCCTCGATCACATAGACCTGGCCCGCCTCGATCGCAAACTGCACGTTCATGAGCCCGACGACGCCCAGGGCCTGGGCGATGCGCTGGGTGTATTCATGGATCGTCGCCAGTTGTTCGTCGGACACGCTGACCGGCGGCAGCACGCAGGCAGAATCCCCGGAGTGGATGCCGGCCAGTTCGATGTGCTGCATCACGGCCGGCACGAACATGCCATCGCCGTCGCACACGGCGTCGGCCTCCAATTCGAGGGCGTGGCGCAAGAAGCGGTCGATCAGGATCGGGTGCCCGGCGGCCGAACCGGCCGCCGACTCGACGTACGCCCTCAACTGGTCGTCGTCGTAGACGACCGCCATGCCGCGCCCGCCGAGCACGAACGAGGGCCGCACCATGACGGGATAGCCGATGGCTTCGGCAACGGCCTTGGCCCCGGCGAAGTCGAACGCCGTGCCGCTCTCGGGCATCGGCACGCCGATCGAATCCATGACGGCCCGGAAGCGCCCCCTGTCTTCGGCCAGGTCGATCGTGGCGGGCGAGGTGCCCAGGATCGGCACGCCCAACTCCTCGAGATGCGCGGCGATGTTCAGCGGCGTCTGCCCGCCGAACTGCACGATGACGCCCAATGGCTGCTCCCGCCGCACCACGGCCAGCACGTCCTCGACGCACAACGGCTCGAAGTACAGCCGCGTCGCGGTGTCGAAGTCGGTCGAGACGGTCTCGGGATTGCAGTTGACCATGATCGTCTCGAAGCCGAGGTCGCGCAGCGCGAAGGCCGCGTGCACGCAGCAATAGTCGAACTCGATGCCCTGTCCGATGCGGTTCGGTCCGCCGCCGAGCACCAGGATCCGTTCCTTGGACGCGCCGGCGGGCGGTTCATCGGACGCCGGGTGATAGGTGCCGTAGTAGTAGCGCCCGTCGTCGACGGCGCTGACCCGGATCTGGTCCCAGTGCTCCTGAATCCCGGCGTCGGTCCGCCAGGCACGAACGGCGTCCTCCGGAACGCCGAGCAGCGTCTCGGCGATGTACCTGTCCGAGAAGCCGTCGAGCTTCGCCTGTCGCAGCAGGTCCGCCGGCAGGTCGGCGCCACGGCAGGCGATGATCCGCTCCTCGAGCTCGACGAGTTCGCGCATCTGGCCGAGGAAGTATGGCTTGATGCCCGTCAGCTCGTACAAGTCGTCAAGGGAGGCGCCCTGGCGCAGCGCCTCGTACAGGACGAACTGGCGCTCGCTGGTCGGGGTGCGCAGCCGATCGAGAAGGTCCGGCAGCGGGGTCGTGTTGTAGTCCTTGGCGAAGCCCAGCCCGAACCGCCCGATCTCCAGCGAGCGGACGGCCTTCTGCAGCGCCTCCTTGTAGGTGCGACCGATGCTCATGACCTCGCCGACCGCCCGCATCTGCGTGCCGAGCCGGTCCGCCACGCCGTCGAACTTCTCGAACGCCCAGCGCGGGAACTTCACGACCACATAGTCGCCGGACGGCGTGTACTTGTCGAGCGAGCCCGCCCGCCAGTAGGGCAGCTCGTCCAGCGTCAGGCCGCAGGCCAGCAGCGCCGACACGTAGGCGATCGGGAAGCCCGTCGCCTTCGACGCCAGGGCCGACGAGCGCGAGGTGCGCGGGTTGATCTCGATGACGACGATGCGATCGCTGCGCGGGTCGTGGGCGAACTGGCAGTTGCAGCCGCCGATCACGCCGATGCTGTCGACGATCCGGTAGGCGTACTCCTGCAGACGCCGCTGCACCGCCTCGTCGACGTCGAGCATCGGGGCCACGCATATCGAGTCGCCGGTGTGGACGCCCATCGGGTCGACGTTCTCGATGAAGCAGACCGTGATGGTCTGCCCCAGGGCATCGCGGACGACCTCGAGCTCGAGCTCCTCCCAGCCGATGACGGACTCCTCCACCAGCACCTGTCCGATCAGGCTGGCGGCGATGCCGCGGGCCGCGATGTCGCGCAACTCGCCCTCGTCCCGGGCGATGCCGCCGCCCGTGCCGCCCATCGTGTAGGCGGGGCGGACCACGCACGGATAGCCCAGGCGCGACGCGATGCCCAGGGCCTCGTCGACGGAGTAGGCCGGCTCGGAGGCCGGCATCGCGATGCCGAGATCGGCCATGGCCTGCTTGAACATGATGCGGTCCTCGCCGCGCTCGATCGCGTCCACCTGGATGCCGATGACCTCGACGCCGAACCGCTCGAGCACGCCGTCCTTCGCGAGTTCGGCCGCCAGGTTCAGCCCCGTCTGCCCGCCGAGGTTCGGCAGCAGGGCGTCCGGCCGCTCGATCTCGATGATTTCCCGCAGCCGCTCGACGTTCAGCGGCTCGATGTAGGTGACGTCGGCCGTTTGCGGATCGGTCATGATGGTGGCCGGATTCGAGTTGACCAGCACCGTCGAGAAGCCGAGCTGCCGCAGCGCCTTGCAGGCCTGCGTGCCCGAATAGTCGAACTCGCACGCCTGGCCGATGACGATCGGACCGGAGCCGATGATCAACACCTTGTGGATGTCGGTGCGCTTGGGCATGGGTGATTCTCCTCGAGGTGGCCTAGGCCAGCGTCGCGACGAGCACGGCCTTGATCGTGTGCAGCCGGTTCTCGGCCTGGTCGAACACCACCGACTGACGCGATTCGAAGACGTCCTCCGTGACCTCCGCCCCCTTGACGGCCGGCAGGCAGTGCATGAAGACGGCCTGCGCCCCGGCCGCCGCCATGACGGCGGCGTCGATCCGGTACGGCGACAGCAGCGCGGTGCGCTCGGCCGCCTTGGCCTCCTCGCCCATCGAGCACCAGACGTCGGTGTAGACCGCGTCGGCGCCGCGGCACGCCGCCATGTTGTCGCTGACGGTGACGCGTCCCCCGGACTGCTTCGCCCAGGCCTCACCCTGGGACAGTAAGGCGGCGTCCGGCCACAGGGCGCGCGGTGAGACAACCAAGAAGTCCAACCCCATCTTGGCCGAGGCGATCAGCAGCGCGGCCGCCATGTTGTTGCGCCCGTCCCCGCAATAGGCCAGGCGGACGCCCCGCAGCCGGCCGAGCTTCTCCTGGAGCGTCAGCAGGTCGGCCAGCGCCTGGGTCGGGTGGTCGTCGTCGGTCAGCGCGTTGTAGACGGGCACGCCGGAATTGGCCGCCAATTCTTCGACGGTCTGCTGCGCGAAACCCCGGAACGCGATCGCGTCGAACATCCGGCCCAGCACGCGCGCGGTGTCCTTGACGGACTCCTTGGCGCCGAGCTGGATGTCGGACAGCCCCAGGTACTCGGCGTGCGCTCCCTCGTCGAAGCACGCGACGGTGAAGGCGCAGCGCGTGCGCGTGGACGCCTTCTCGAAGATCAGGGCGACGTTCTTGCCCGCCAGCGCATCGCCGCGCCCGCCGGCGTGTTTCTTGGCCTTGAGCTCGGCCGACAGGTCAAGCAGCGCCTGGATCTCGTCGGCGGAGTAGTCCTTCAGCGTCAGCAGGGAGCGGCCCTTGAGATCGATCATCGGTTCCTCCTACGTTGCGGTGGTCAATGCCTGGTCCAGTATTTTCGCCATCGCGTCGATGTGGGCCGGCTCGACGATCAGCGGCGGCACGAAGCGGATGACGTTCGCCCCGGCCGCGATCAGCAACAGGCCGGCCGACATGCAGGCGTCGATGACGGGCGCGACGGGCCCGTCCAGTTCGACGCACCGCATGAGCCCGACGCCGCGCACGTCCGTGATGCGCGCGTGCTTGGCCTGCAGGGCGCCCAACGTCCGGCCGAGATGGTCGCCGCTGCGCCGCACGCTGGGCAGCAGCGCCAACACCTCGTCGACCACGGCGCAGGCCACGGCCGCCGCCAGGGGGTTGCCGCCGAACGTCGAGGCGTGGTCGCCAGGGTGGAACGCCGCGGCGAACTCCTCGCGCGCCAGCATCGCGCCGATCGGGACACCGCCGGCCAGGCCCTTGGCCATCGCCACGATGTCGGGCTCGACACCGAAGTGCTGATGCGCGAAGAAACTGCCCGTGCGGCCCATGCCACACTGCACCTCGTCGAAGATCAAGGCGATGTCGCGCTCCGTGCACAGCGCCCGCACCTGCCGCAGGTACTCCGTCTGCGCCACGATGACGCCGCCCTCGCCCTGGATCGGCTCGAGCAGAACGGCGCACGTGTCGTCGTCGACGGCCGCCCGCAGGGCGTCGAAGTCGTTCAGCGGCACGTGCGTGATGCCGGGCAGCAGCGGGGCGAAGCCCTGCTGGTACTTGGTCTGCCCGGTGGCGGTGACGGCGCCGAACGTGCGGCCGTGGAACGACTGCCGCATCGAGACGATGCCGGAGCGGCCCGCCCCGTGCTTGCGGGCCAGCTTCATCGACGCCTCGACGGCCTCGGCCCCGGAGTTGCAGAAGAAGGCCTTGTCGAAGCAACCATTGGTGACCAGCTTCTCGGCCAGGTCGGCCTGCGGCGCCGTGTAGTAGAGGTTGGACGTGTGGATCAGTTGCGCGGCCTGGGCCGCCAGGGCGGCGACCATCGCCGGATGGGCGTGGCCCAGCGCGCTGACCGCGATGCCAGCGCCGAAGTCGAGGTAGTCCTTGCCGTCCTCGTCCGTCACGAACATGCCCGAGCCCTTGACCAGCGTCACGGGGAACCGCGCGTACGTGTTCATGATGTACTTGTCGGCCTTGGCCATCGTCGTCATCGGGACACCTCGTCTTTCGAGTGGCCGGCATCCGCCTGCACCATCGTGCCGATGCCGACGCGGGTGAAGATCTCGAGCAGCAGGCAGTGCTCGACCCGGCCGTCCAGGATGTGCACGTTGCGCACGCCCGCCCGCGTGGCTTCCACGGCGCACTCGGCCTTCGGGATCATGCCGCCGGTGATGTCGCCGGACTTGACCAGCGCCCCGAGCTCCCCGGCCTTGACTTCCGAGATCAGCGACGCCGGATCGGCGGGGTCGCGCAGGATGCCTGGCACGTCGGTCATGAAGACGAGCTTCTCGGCCGCCAGCGCCACGGCGACGGCGACGGCCGCGTGATCGGCGTTGATGTTGTAGGTCGTCCCGTTGGCCCCGGCCGCAATCGACGAGATGACCGGCACGAAGTCGTGCTGTATCAGCGACGAGATCAGGGCGGTGTCGACGCCGGTGATCTGCCCGACCAGGCCCAGGCTATGGTCGCCGACCCGCTTGGCCCTGAGCAGGCCGCCATCCCGGCCGCTGACGGCCGCGGCCCGCACGCCTTGCTCTTGCAGCCTGGCCGCGATGTCCTTGCCGACCTTGCCGGACAGCACCATCTCGACGATCTCCATCGTCGCGGCGTCCGTCACCCGCAGGCCGCCGTGGAATTCGGGCTCGACGCCCAGCCGTGCCAGCATCTGATCGATCTGAGGGCCGCCGCCATGGACGACCACCGGGTTGATGCCGACGAACTTCATCAGTGCGATGTCTTGCATCACGGTGTCGCGGACGGGGCCGTCGGCCATGGCGCTGCCGCCGTACTTGATCACGACCGTGGTGCCGTTGAACTCCTGGATGTAAGGCAGGGCCTCGACCAGGATTTTGGCCTTGTCGATCGACTCGCGCATCTTGTGCTCTGGGCTCATGACCGGTAGTCCCCGTTTATCTTCACGTAGTCGTAGCTCAGGTCCGATCCCCAGGCCGTCGCCTGCCCGTCGCCCTCGTGCAGGCCGATCAGGATCGAGATGTCGTGCTCGAGCAGTATGGCCTTGGCCTTCGCCTCGTCGAACGGGAGCGCGGTGCCGCCGCGGAACAGGTCGATCCGTCCGGCCGCGCTGGCGATCGTCACGTCGATGCCGTCCGGGTCGAACCGGGCGCCGGAGTAGCCGGCGGCCGCCAGGATGCGTCCGCCGTTGGCGTCGGCACCGAACAGCGCGGTCTTGACCAGGTTGGACGACACGACGGCGCGGCTGATCAGCCTGGCGTCGGCCACGCCGGCGGCGCCGGTCGTCACGACCTCGACGTACTTCGTCGCGCCTTCGCCGTCGCGGGCGATGTCCTGGGCCAGCTTCAGGCACACCGTCAGCAGGGCCGCCTTGAAGGCGTCGAAGTCGGCCGATCCGGCCACGATCGGGGCATGGCCCGCCTGACCGTTGGCCAACGCGAGAATCGTGTCGTTCGTGCTCATGTCGCCGTCGATGGAGATCATGTTGAAGCTGTCGGCCACGCAGTCGCTCAGCGCCGCCTGCAGCAGCTCGCGCGAGATGGCCGCGTCGGTGGTGACGAAGGCCAGCAGCGTGGCCATGTTCGGATGGATCATGCCCGAGCCTTTGGCCATGCCGCCCAGTGTCACGGTGCGCCCGCCGATCTGGGTGGCGACCGCCACCTCCTTGACGAACGTATCCGTGGTGCAGATGGCGTGGGCGGCGTCCTTGTCCGCGCCGCGGCCGGCCCGCAGCGTCGGCGCGACCTGGTCGATGCCCGGCAGGATCTTGGGCATCGGCAGCGGCACGCCGATGACACCCGTGCAGCAGACGAGCACGGCGTCCGGCCCAACGCCGAGCGCCCCGGCGAACGCCCCGGCGATGGCCCGCGTGTCGGCGAGCCCCTGTGCCCCGGTGCAGGCGTTGGCGTTGCCGCTGGTCACGGCGATGCCGCTGATCGGGTTCATGAAGTGGCCCATGTCCCACACGACGGGGGCCGCCTTGACCGCGTTCGTCGTGAAGCAGCCGGCGCAGACCGCCGGCACGTCGGCCGCGATCAGCGCCAGATCCTTCTTCTCTTTCTTGATGCCGACGTGGGCGCCGGCGGCCCGGTAGCCCCGGGGCGCCGTGACGCCGCCTGCGATGATCTCCATAGTCCCTTTCATGCCGGGAACACCGGATCGTCGTCGAGGCCCGACCGCTCGTCGAACCCGAACATCAGATTCATGTTCTGGACGGCCTGGCCGGCCGCGCCCTTGCCGAGGTTGTCCAGGGCGCCCACCGCGACGACCGTGTTGGTGCGTTCGTCGAGCGTCACGCCGATGTCGCAGAAGTTGGACCCCTTGACCCAACTCGTCTGGGGAAACACACCCGGCTTCGTCAGCCGGACGAAGAACTCATCGCCATATAGGCGCTCGTAGGCGGCCCGGATCTGCTCGATCGCGACGCCCGGCGCCGGCTTCGCGTACACGGTGGCCAGGATGCCGCGGTTCATGGGCACCAGATGGGGCGTGAACGTGACGGCCAGACGCTGCCCGGCGATCGCGCTCAGTTCCTCGTCGAACTCCGGGGTGTGGCGGTGCGTCGTGACACCGTAGGCCGACACGTTCTCGTCGCACTCGCAGAACGCCATGTCGGGTTTGGCGCCCCGTCCCGCGCCCGACGCGCCGGACTTGGCGTCGATGATCACGCTTTCCGCATCGACCAGGCCGTCGCGCAGCAGCGGCGCGACCGTCAGGATGCCGCACGTCGTGTAGCACCCGGGGTTGGCGACCAGCCGCGCCGACGTCACCCGCGCCCGGTTCAGCTCCGTCAGCCCGTACACGGCCTCACCCAGCAGCCCTGGCGCGGCATGCTGGACGCCGTACCACTGCTCGTACGTCGCGGCCTCGCGGAAGCGGAAGTCCGCGCCCAGGTCGACGACCTTGGCCTGGCCCAACACCTCTTCCGTGACTACGCCGGCGGCCACACCGTGCGGCATGGCCAGGAAGACGACATCGCAATCCTTGGCCGCCTCCGCCACGGTCACATCGGCGCACGCCAGCTCACGGCGATGCGAGAAGTTGGCGAAGACCTCGCCGAACGGCTGCCCGGCGTGGCTCTGGGATACGAGGTGGCTCAGCGTGACCTGCGGGTGACGACTGAGCAGCCGCACGAGTTCGCCGCCCGAATAGCCGGACGCGCCGAACACGGCTGCCTTGATCATGCGGGGGCGTCCTTTCCTCGGTCACCAGCCCGCATAACTATACAGCGCAGTGCATGAATATGCAATGACGGGTGGTTCGTCTCGCCCGGCGGACGCCCGGGCGGAATCGCCTGGCATGCCCAGCGGCGCGGCCCCGCCGGCCCTACAGCAGACCGGCCATCCAGGCCTCGACGTCGTCGGCTTCGCGCGGCAGCTTGTCCGACAGGATCTCGCATCCCGTCTCCGTGATCGCGATGTCGTCCTCGATGCGCACGCCGATCCCGCGCAGCTCCTCGGGCACCGCGAGGTCGCTCGACTTGAAGTAGGCCCCCGGCTCGACCGTCAGCACCATGCCCGGCTTGAGCACGCCGTCGCGGTAGTTCTCCCGCAGCGCGTGGGCGCAATCGTGGACGTCGAGGCCGAGCATGTGGCTCGTGTTGTGCACCATCCAGCGGCGCCACTGCCCGCCATCTTCGGCCAGCGCCTCGGCCGCCGGCACGGGCAGGATGCCCCAGCTCTCGAACCTGTCGGCCAACACCGCGACCGCGGCCCGGTGGACGTCCATGAACAGGGCCCCGGGCTTGGCGGCGTCGATGCCGGCCTGCTGGGCGGCCCGGACGGCGTCGTACACCTTCCGCTGGGCCGGCGTGAACCGTCCGCCCACGGGCAGCGTGCGCGTGATGTCGGCCGTATACAACGAATCGACCTCTATGCCGGCGTCCATCAGCAGCAGTTCGCCGGGACGGATCGCGCCATCGTTGCGGATCCAGTGCAGCGTGCACGCATGGTCGCCGGCGGCGGCGATCGTGTCGTAGCCGATCGCGTTGCCGTCGTGGCGCGCGTGCAGGCCGAAGACGCCCTCGACCCACCGCTCGCCGCGCGGCGACTTGGCCGCCTGGCCCAGGTCCCGGACGACCGCCTCGAACGCGCTCGCCGTCAGATCGCAGGCCTTGCGCAGCTCGGACAGCTCGAAGGCGTCCTTGATCAGGCGGAGCTCGGAGGCGGCGACCTTGAGCGCCCCGTCGCGCTCGTCGTCCTGGCCGCCCCGCGCCTGGTCGACGAGGGCCGCCACGTCCGCGTCGGCCTCGCGCAAGACGGCTGTGGGGACGGGTGCGGCGGCCAGGACGTCGGGCAGCGTCTCGACCACGGCGCATGGCAGCGCGGCGAGGGCCGACATCTCGTCTTGCGACAGGCGCTGGCCCACCCACATTTCGCCGTAGCGCGAGCTGGCGTAGAACTCGGGGTCGGTGCGCGGCACGCGCGGGTGGAAGTACAAGGTGGCGTCGTGGCCGGTGGCGGTCGGTTCCATGACCAGCACGGCGTTCGGCTCGTGGTCGGTGCCCAGCCCGGTCAGGTGGGCGAACGCCGAATCGGGACGGAAACGGTAGTCGCAGTCGTTGTTGCGCGGCTTCAGGCCGCCGGCCGGCAGCACCAGCCGGACGCCCGGGAACTGCGCGGACAGGGCGGCCCGGTGCCGGGCCGCCGAGGCCGTGGCCGGCAGTGCCGAAGGCCTCGCCGACGGATACGGGGCCCAGTCCGCGCAGATGAACTGCTTGAACGCCTCGGAATAGGTATTGACCCGGTTGACCGATTCGGCCTGCTTCGCACTCATGCCATGCCTTCCTGTGCAACCGGCCATTCTACCGGCGGGCCTCACAGTCGCCGGGGCGCCGCTGGTAGAACCGCTCCCTCGGCAGGCGGCCCGTCACCGGGTGCGGTGGGCGCTCACTCGCAGAACGCGAGGGTGCCAATCAGCATGTAGTTGGGACCGTTGGCCTGCGAGTCACCGCTGAACGTGACTTTGCCGCCCGGCAACTGGAAGAACTTCTCAGCGGGCGGTCCGCCCGGGCCATCGAAGCTCTGGCCGTCCGGGTATTGCCTCGCCAAGTCTGCGAACGAGGCGGTGACCGGCAGATCTTTGGCGATGTCGAGCCGGGGGTCCAAGGCCGTTGCCAGCTTCAGGCCGAAGCTGTCCAGGGTGCGGGGCGACGATGGTTGCGCGTCGGCCGCGGTGAAGGAAACGTCCAGCGGTCCGAAGGTGTACCACGAGGCGTACGGCGCGTCAGCCATGATCGAGCAGGACGACCCTTCGCTGTGCTGCGAAGCCGGGCCGAGCAGTGCGGTCAACGTGGCGACCACCGCCGTTTCGTTTGACCCGAGGTCGTGCCCAGCCAGCGCAGCAGAGGTGATGGTCACCCGGCTCGGCGCGCTGGACGACGGGGTCACTGGGACGCTGGAAGTCGACGAGGCAGGCGTCCACGCGACCGTCGTCGGTGGTGGTGTCATCACCGGCGGCGGCACAGACACGCAGCCGGCAAGACTGGGCAACAGCAACGCGAAAGTGATTGCAAGACCCGTCCTGGTCAGCCGCCTTCCGGCGAGATTTCTGTCGCGGTCCATGAGCCTGTCTCCTCGACCTCAAGCGCCTGCATCGACAGTACACGTGCCATGGACCGAAGGGCCGTCCGCCTGAGTCAGGCAATTAATGTTCAAGTGCCCGGACGGCGAGGATGTTGGCCGGGATGGTGGGGCCGAAGACACTCCGGCCCGGCGCCAAGCATCCGGCGCGTGGCCGTCTCCGCGGCCGCGGCCAGGTTGGCGGGGCCGGCCGCCAGCGCCGCGTCCAGCGTCTGGTCCGTCCGCCCGATCGGCACCAGCGCCGCCGCCCCGGCGTCCAGGAGCTCCTCGGCCTCCGGCGTCACCTGTCCACCGAAGATCACCGTGGGCACGCCGAACCGCTGGGCCCGCCGCAAGACACCCCAAGGCACCTTGCCGTGCCGGGTCTGCGCATCGACGCAACCCTCGCCGGTGAACACACAATCGGCGCCCGCGAGCGCGGCGTCGAAGTCGACGGCGTCCATGACGATGTCGATACCCGTCCGCAGGCGGGCCGGTGTGAACGCCAGCAGGGCCGCCCCGAGGCCGCCCGCGGCGCCCGCGCCCGGCGCGTCGCGCACGCTGCGCCCAACGCACGCCTCGACCACATCGGCCCAGCGCGTCAGGGCCGCGTCCAGATCCACAACATCCGACGCCGACGCGCCCTTCTGCGGTCCGAAGACGGCGGAGGCGCCGTCCCGGCCCAGCAGCGGATTGTCGACGTCGCAGGCGACGTCGATCCGGCAGGCGGCCAGCCGGGCGTCCAAACCGGCGACATCGACGCGCGCCAGGCCGGCCAGGGAAGCGCCGCCCGGCGGCAGTTCCGCCCCGGCGCCATCCAGAAAACGCGCCCCCAGGGCGGACAGCCAACCGCTGCCGGCGTCGTTGGTGGCCGACCCTCCCAGCCCCACGATCAGGCGCCGGGTGCCCCGGTCGAGCGCCGCCCGCACCAGCTCGCCGGCGCCAAATGTGCTGGCCCGGCGCACGTCCCGCTCCGCGGGGGCGATCCGGTCCAGTCCGGCGGCCGACGCCGTCTCGATGACGGCCAACCCGCCCGGCGCCACACCTATGCGGGCCTGGATCGGACGGCCCAGCGCGTCGTGGGCCGCCACGCCGACGACCTGTCCGCCGATCGCCGCCGTCAGCGCGTCGACCAGGCCCTCGCCGCCGTCCGACATCGGCACCAGCTCGCACAGCGCCCCGGGCAGCGCCCGCTGGACGCCCGCTGCCATGGCACCGGCCGCCACCGACGCGCTCATCGAACCCTTGAAGGAATCGGGCGCCAACACGAACTTCATGGCTTCGATCCTATGGGCCGGCCCGGCGGACGCGCACGTGCCGGCAGCCCGGGCCGGTAGGCTGGACTGACGAGGAAGGGACGCCCATGAAAGCCGCATCGCAAGATCAGGCCGCGCTGCTCACGCTGGTTGAACTGGACGCCAAGGCCAAGGCGGCCGAGACGCGCAAGCGAACGCTGCCCGAGCACGCGCAGCTGGACGAGCTGAACGGCCGGCGGCGCACCCTGGCCGACGACGCCACGAAGGCCGCCACAGCGGCCTCCGACGCCGAAACCGTCATGGCCCGCATCGAAGATGACCTGGCGACAGCCCGCACCCGCCTGACCCGCGACCATCAGCGCATCGACGACGGCGTCGTCAACGACGCCCGCTCGATCGCCAGCCTGCAGGACGAGATCGCCCACCTCGACGGCCGCATCAGCGAACTGGAAGACCAGCAGCTCGAGCAGATGATGGTCATCGAGGACCAGCGCCGCCTGGCGGACGAGGCCACCTCGGGCCGGACCGAGGTCGAGGCCGAGATGCGCGCCCTGATCGCCAGCCGGGACGAGGCCGTCAAGGCGGCCGACGCCGAGATCGCGGATCTCGGCCGCCAGCGCGCCGAGGTGGTGGCCGGCCTGCCGCCGGAGCTGGTCGCCCTGTTCGACAAGGCTGCCCGGGCCGGCAGCGGCGCCGCCGAGTTCAAGGCCGGGCGCTGCACGGGCTGCGGCCTGCTGCTGGACGCCCTGGCCCGCCGCGCCGCCGAAGAGGCCCCGGCCGACGACGTCATCCGGTGTGCCGAGTGCGGCCGCATCCTGGTGCGCGCCTGACACCGCCGGGCACGGGCGTCCATGTCGATGCCGCGCGCGGCGCCCACGTCGGCCTATCTAGACTGGCCTTATGCCGCAACGCGAATTGGTGATCCGGGGGGATGTGCCGCCCGCCCTGGTCGCCGGCCTCAAACGACTGGCCGACCAACTCGACCTGCCCGGTGACTTTGCGGCGGACGTCACGGCCGAGGCCTCGTCCGTCGCCGCCAACCGCCCACCGGACACCGCGCCGCGCACGGTGCTCACTCAGCCGTTCGTGACGATCGACCCCGCCGGGTCGATGGACCTGGACCAGGCCCTGTTCATTGAGACGGCGGGCCCGGGCTACCGCGTGTGGTACGCGATCTCCGACGTCGCCGCCTGGGTCAGGCCGGGCGGTGCGATCGACGCCGCGGCCCGGCTCCGTGGCGAGACGTACTACGCGCCCCAGACGCGGCTGCCTCTGCACCCCACGAGTCTGTCCGAGGGCGTGGCGTCGCTGCTGCCGGACGGCGTGGCCCGCCCGGCCAACGTGTGGCGGATCGATCTTGACGCCACCGGGGCCGTGACCGACTTCACGGTCGTGCGGGCTGCCGTCACGTCCGTGGCCAAGCTCGACTACGTCGGCGTCCAACACGACCTGGACGCCGGCACTGCTCCGGCGCCGCTGCAACTGCTGAGGACCGTCGGCGAGTTGCGAACACAGCAGGAGGCGGCCCGGGGCGGCATCAGCCTGAACCTGCCGAATCAGGAGGTGGTGGTCGCCGGCGACGGCTGGACCACCACCTTCGCCAACACGCTGCCCGTCGAAAACTGGAACGCGCAGATCTCGCTGCTGACCGGCTATTGTGCCGCCGCGCTGATGCGCCAACACGGCGTCGGCATCCTGCGGACTCTGCCTCCGGCCGACGAGCAGACGATCCGGCTGCTGCGCAGCGTCGCCGCGTCGCTGCGCCTGCCCTGGCCCGACGGTGTGGGCTACGCGGACTTCGTCCGCGGCCTCGACCCGTCCCAACCGGCCGGGCAGGCCATGATGAACTCGTGCACGCTGCTGTTCCGGGGCGCCGGCTACACGGTGATCGGCAGCCCCGCCGACACCGGTCACATGCCCCACGCGGCCCTGGCCAGCGAGTACGCCCACACGACGGCGCCGCTGCGCCGCCTCGTCGATCGCTTCACCGGCGCGATCTGCGGCTGCCTGGCCGCCGGCGAACCGGTGCCGGCGTGGGTGTCCGAGGCGCTGCCCACGCTGCCGGACACCATGGAACAGGCCGATCGCCGGGCCAAGGCGTTCGAGAGGGGCGTCATCGGTCTGACGGAGGCCTTGGCGCTGCGGCACCGCATCGGACAGCAGTTCGAGGGCGTCATCGTCGAGATCGACGAGCGCGACGCGACCCGTGGCACCGCGTCACTGCCGGATCAGGCCGTCGAGGCCGCCGTGCGGGCCGCCCACCCCCTGACGCTCGGCGCCCAGGTCGAGCTGCGCCTGATCGAGGCCAACATCGGCACGGGTGACGTCTTGTTCGAGCAGGTGACGTAACCAGCCGGACGTCAACGCCGGTGAAAGCGGGAATGTGCCGTCTAACGGTAGACTCGGATGCGCGACGAGGCCCCCGGGCGATCGCGGCGCCCAGCGTCGAGGAAAGTCCGGACTCCACAGGGCACGGTGGTGGGCAACACCCACCCGGGGCGACCCGCGGGACAGTGCCACAGAAAACAGACCGCCCACGCAAGTGGGTAAGGGTGAAACGGCGGTGTAAGAGACCACCAGCGCCCGGGGCGACCCGGGCGGCTAGGCAAACCCCACCTGGAGCAAGGCCAAGAAGGGCCGGACGCCAGTCCGGCCCGCGGCAGCATGGGTCCGCCGGCCGGACCCGGGAGGCGGCCCGCCTCGAACCTGCCGGGTAGGCCGCACAGCTTCGGCTGAAGGCCGCTGGCAACAGCGGTCGCAGATGGATGATCGCCGGCCCGGGGCAACCCGGGTGCACAGAATCCGGCTTACAGGGGGCCTCGTCGCCTCACAAACGCTCGCGTTTTGTTTTGCGAAAGTTTCGTATTCCGTCGCATTGTTATCGAACTGTTACTGACGGATCATGCGCTGAATCTTGTGCCTTGCTAGTGTGAATGATCACAGCAGGTTCGGAATGCTGCAAAGAAAGTTTCGCAATACGGATCGGAAACCCGTTGCGAAGCTCCATATCTCTCAACGAGGAGCACCAATGCGTGTGAATGTGAAACCAACCCTCGCCGTTGGTCTGGCGGCTCTTGCCCTGTTGACCACAGCTTGCGGTACCAACAACGGCGGCAGCGGAGCGACCACGCCACCTCCGGCGACGACATCAACGACGTCCACCACGTCGACGACCAGCACCACGTCGACGTCGGCCGCCCCGGTGACCATGGAACTGTGGCACAACGCCACCGGCGACAAGGGACCGGCCTACTGGGTAGCCGCAGTGGCGGCATTCAAGCAGACCCACCCGAACGTCACGATCAACATCACGATCGTCCAGAATGAAGACTTCGACGGCAAGCTGCAGACCGCCATGGCGGCCGGCACGACCCCCGACATCTTCCTGCAGCGCGGCGGCGGCAAGCTGGCCGACCAGGTGGCCGCCGGCCAGGTGGCCGACATCACCTCTGCGATCGATCCGGCCGTCAAGTCGGACATCGGCGGCGGTTTCTCGGGCGACTCACTGGGCGGCAAGATCT
>JGI20166J26741_11601139_pt1 | contig 46987 bp, 40 predicted proteins | sample TergutCu122P5_FD_26741 | JGI IMG/M metagenome (IMG submission 26741)
CATCGTTGTTCCTTCGTTGAGGTGTTGCTGGTTTCAGTATAGCATGTTATGTACTGTTTTCGAGCCGTTATCTCTGTTTATGCTCTGTTTTCAGTGCTTTATTTCAACTAGAATGAAGGGAAGGCCGTCGCAGTAGCACCGACCTGAGCGCACCGATAGCATACAGCGGCACATTGCGCATCCATCCCTCATCACGATATCTCGATAGCGAGAGTCTGACTCCCGTATCCAGATCATAGCGTTTGCAGAAAGCGGAAAGGCTTCTGCTTCTCACGTTCGTGGCTGACTTGACCTCGATCGGATAGATCATACCCTGTTCCTGGAGCAGGAAGTCGATCTCGCCACTGGAGTTCTCTGCGGACCAATAGTAGGGCTTGAAGCCTCCCGTGCTGACCAGTTCCTGGCAGACGAACTGCTCTGTATATGCTCCCTTAAACTCTTGAAAGAGCTTTGCTCCCTCCACGAGGGTCGCTGAATCAAGGCCGCTCATCGCCCCCAGAAGACCGACGTCGGTGATATAGAGCTTGAAACCCGACGTACTCTTATATGCCTCAAGCGGGATCCCCGCCTTCGACACCCTGGGGATCAGATGCACAAGGCCGCAATCTGAAAGGAACTGCAACGCTCCCTTATAGTCACGTCCACGCCGCCCATCGCCCGCCATTCCATAGATGAACTTCTTGTTTTCTTTCGCGAGTTGGCTGGGTATCGATTGCCATATCTCACGACAGCGCTCGGCCGTTTCTTTCGAGGTATGTTTCCCGAAATCTCTTTCATACGTAGCCAGGATATCGTTTTGGATAGTGCGTACTCTCTGGATATCCTTTGTTGTTGAGTGCTCCAGAACCGCTTCCGGCATCCCTCCCACATAGTAGTACTGCTTCAGTTTATCGGTGAGCTGCTCTGCGAATACATCGATCATACTGAAGTCTCCGCCGCTGATCAGCTCACACAGATTCTTCGCCCCTTCTGCCAGAAGAAACTCCGTAAATGACATCGGGTAGAGGTCAAGGAAATTGACTTTCCCAACGGGAAACGATATCCCCGGATTCAACGCTACGCCAAGCAGAGATCCAGCAGCAGCGATCGCATACTCGGGAGCATCTTCATTGAAGTATTTCAGAGCGGTAAGCGCCCGCGGCACCGCCTGGATCTCGTCCAGAATGATGAACGTGTGTCGGGTAAGCCCCTTGCCCAACCAAGCTGCCATGCCCTCTAACAGTCTCTGTGGGTTAAGCGAGCCCTCGAAGAGCGATCGCATAGCCTCATTGTCCTCCATGCGTATATATGCAACATCAGGAAACTCCCGCGCACCGAACTCCTTAAGGAGCCAGGTTTTCCCGACCTGACGAGCGCCTTTTAAGATAAGCGGTTTACGACTTGGGTTGTCTTTCCATTTGATCAGCTCTCTCATGAGGGTACGCTGCATATCGGTCTCCTTTTGCTCAAAGCACCATTGTACCCCATTAACGACTGAAAATGTGTGATTACCCACAATACAAGGCCTTATTATGTGTTTCCTAACACATTTTCAGGTATTAACACATACAAAGGGAGGGCGACCAGTGGCCGCCCTCCCGTGCCGAAGTTCTGTCAGTCTCCTACTTCGTTGCGCTGACCGGCGTCACGCGGAAGCGCCGCAGGAAGAACGCAAGTCCCATCGCCACCGCCGACCAAAGGACCAGCGGCCCGATGGACCTGACGACGTCGCCCGTCTTCGGGATCCCCGCCGTCGGGGTCGCCACGGTGCTCGTGGTGGGAGCGCTCCCGGTGGTCTCGCCACTTCCCGGAGTCCCGGTGGTCTCGCCACTTCCCGGATTCCCGGTAGTCTCATCAGAGATCTTCCACGCGGCGCTCATGAGGAGCTCCGAGCCGTCTGACAGGTTCGCGCTGCTCAGCGTGCTGACGCTGTCGTCTGCGGTCAGGAGGTGGGTCGAGGGCCCGTAGTTAAACATCATCGGCGAGCCGCCCGTAGCAGGCATCACCTCACTCAGCCACCAGCCGACGAAGTCGTAGCCCGCGCGCACCGGTATCGTGGTCGGCGCCAGACCCGTCGCGTCGATCGAGGCGACCGTCTTGTTTGGGATCACTGTCGTCGACGGATAGGCGTTATAGCGGATCGTGTAGCCCAGCGGCTCCTGGGCCGGAGTCCAGACCGCCTTCAGATCCAGCGACATGATCGCCGTACCGACGGGATTCCAGAAGGCAGCCGCAGCCGCATCAAGCTCCCGCAGGGTCATGGTCGAGTCTCCGACCACCTGCGGATAGTCGATCGGCGCGCCTCCCGGATTCATCACTTGCGGGAAGGGCTCGATCGGCGAGGGCCAACCCGATATCAGGGACGAGCCGCCTGTGATCTGCCAGCCGGTCAGCGTAAAGCCGGGCTTAGTCGGCGCCGGGACGGGGAACAGGTTCGTGTCGCCACTCTGAAGATATTTCAGCGGAAGGATCGTGGCGGGCGTGCCGCCGTTCGTGTCGTAGTTGATCTGACAACCGATGATCGGCGCGTAGAAGGCCTTGAGGTAGAGCTCCGTGATGTCGGCAGCATGCGCGCTGTCCGCTCTCGTTGCCATGTCGCCGAAGGTATCGGTGGAGAACACCGGCGTGCGCACGTAGACCCCGCCCGAAATCGGTGACGTGAAGAAACCCAACCCGTTGGACAACGCGCCACCCATGATCTCCCAGACCGCGCGGTAGCCTTCCTTCTGCGGCAGCGGCGGAAGCAGGTCGGTGTCAGTCGGCGCGATCCCGGTCTTATCCGGGAACACCGTGCTGGTGACGTCGCCGCCGTCGAACTTGAGCGTGGCGCCGTCTGCGGCGAAGGCCGGCGCTGTCTGCGAGAAGCAGAGCGCACAGGTCAGCAGCGCCGCGCATGCAAACGTGAGCCATCGTTTCAGGTTGTTCATGGAGTTTCCTCTCTCTTGTTGCTCTCATCCTCTTGAAATTATAGCACCGCGCCGCGCGGGGCGATCAGTGCGCGAAGCCCTACAGCTCCTTCATGACCCGCAAAATGGTCTCGTAGATGTCGCGCAGGGGCGCTCCGATGAGCGGGCCGGAGCTGATGTCCTGAATGTGCGCAAAGATCTGCTCCTCGCGCTCGGGGTCGTAGCGCGGCAGGTTCTGGTCCTCCTTCTGCACCGCGATGGTCAGCGCCAGGTTGGCACGCTCGTTCAGCAAGGCGACGAGCTTCTCGTCCAGATCATCCAGCTGCCTTCTCAATTGTCCTATTTCTTTAGTATCCATGGTATCGATTGTAGCAGGACTGTCCTCTTTATCACATTTATATGACGAACCAGCCGCCATCGTTGATCAGCGCGGCGCCGTCGACGTTGACGCGCTCACACAAAAGGGGCCGATTTTTTGTGTTACTGATAGCGCAGGGCGTCGATGGGGTCGAGCTTTGCCGCGCGGTGCGCCGGGTAGAAGCCGAAGACGATGCCGATCAGCATGCAGACGCCGACACCCAGCAGCACGGCGGTTGCGGTGACCTTGGTGGTCAGGGTTCCCGTCGCATTCACGATGACCGAGATGAGCCAGCCCAGCAGCACGCCGATCACGCCGCCGAGGCTCGTCAGTACGATCGCCTCAACCAGGAACTGCAGCGTAATATTGCCCGGCGTCGCGCCGATGGCTTTGCGCAGGCCGATCTCGCGCGTGCGCTCGGTCACGCTCGTCAGCATCATGTTCATGATGCCGATGCCGCCGACCACCAGAGAGATCGATGCGATGGCCGCCAGCAGCGTGGTCAGGATGCCGGTGATGCTCGACGTCAGGCTCTCCAGCGACGACGTGCTGGTGATACTGAAGTCAGGATCGTCTGAGGCCTTGATCCCGTGGCGCGACTTGAGCAGGGTTGTCGCCAGGTTCGTGACGGCCGTCTGATCCTGGGTCGTCTGCGTGGCAAGCGTGATGGAGTACGAGCTTCTGCCCGTAAATTCCGCGGTCATCGTCGAGAGCGGGATGTAGCTGGCGTTCCCGCTCATGGCGGCAGTGATGCCACCGCCACTGGAGCTCAGAATGCCCGTTACGACGAAGTTCTGCCCGTTGATCTGGACCGTCTGGTCCACCGGATTGTAGTTTGCGTCACCCCACAGATTCTCGACCGTCCGCGAGGACAGCACAACGACGCGCGCCTGGATCGAGTTCTGGTAGCTTGTGATAAAGCGGCCCTGCGACACCTCGTGATTGGTCGCCTTGATATAGTTCGCGTCGATGCCCTGCAGCATCGCATTGGTACTCGTATTGTTCGCGACGATCTCCTCAGCGGCCGAGCGAGTACCGGCGACAGTTGCCACCCCTGGCAGCTCGCGCAGCGCATCAACATCGCCGTCGGTCAGGCCGTTGCCGGTCGAAGCTGTGTTGGTAATCGTGATGATGTTGGCGCCTGCCGCCGTGATCTGTTGCTGCACGCTCGCCGAGGTACCCTGCCCCACGCTGACCAGCGCGATGACCGAGCCAATGCCTACGACGATGCCTAAGATCGTCAGCGCCGTGCGCCCTTTGTTCGCCGTCAGCGATCGGAAGGTCTCCGCAAGGATGTCGAGGAGGTTCATGCGCTCACCGCCTCTGCGCCCACGGCGGCGCCCTCAAAGAGGCGTCCGTCCAGAATATGGACGGTGCGCGAGGCGTAGCGCGCGATGCCTGGGTCGTGCGTGATCAGGATGATCGTGCGGCCCGCGGCGTTCAGTTCCCGAAACATGCTCAGCACCGCCTGGCCGGTCTTCGAGTCGAGGTTGCCTGTTGGCTCATCAGCCAGAATAATGGCCGGGTCATTGACAAGCGAGCGCGCGATGGCGACACGCTGCATCTGGCCGCCTGAGATCTCGTTGCTCTTATGCGGGTAGATCTCCGGATCCAAACCGGCCGCCTTCAGCGCCGCCTCCGCTCGCCCTCGGCGCTCGCCGCGCGCCACGCCCGTGTATTCCATCGGCAGCACCACGTTCTTCAGCACGCTGGTGCGCGAGAGCAGATTGAAGGACTGGAAGACAAAACCGATGGTGCGCGCCCGGAAAGCCGCCAGCTCGCGCTCTGTCAGCACCGCCGTGTCCTGCCCCGCCAGCCAGTAGCTGCCATAGCTCGGCCGGTCGAGCAGGCCGATGATGTTCATAAGCGTCGACTTGCCGGAGCCCGACGGTCCCATGATCGAGATAAACTCGCCTTCCTCGACTGCCAGCGACACGTCGCTTAACGCCGCCTGATCTCCTGCGGCTGTCGAGTAGATTTTCGTGATATGTTGCAGGTCGACTGCGATTGTCATGACTGCACCATCCTAGAATCCGCCGCCAGGACCACTCTGGAAGCTGCCGCCCCGGTTGCTGCTGGCGCCGCCACCGCTGTCATTGCGGAAAGTTCGCACCGTGCCGCCGCCGCCCATGCCACCAAACAGGCCGCCGCCAGGCGAGCTGTTCGTGCTGGTGGCAGCGCTGTTGCCGCTGACCACATACTCGCCTGCCGTCAGGCCGGACTTGATCTCGGTGTAGCTGTCGTTGGCGATACCGACCGTGACCGTGACCGTCTTCAAGTTCGCGGTGTCGTTGTTTTGCGCTACCTGAACGCTGTAGCTGCCATCGGAGGCCTGGTCAATGGCCGTGTTCGGCGCCATCAGCACGTTTTGGGCCGAAGCCGTCACAATCTCTGCCGTGACGCTCATCCCAGGGCGCAGCCGCTTGTCGGGTTTCGGCAGGGTCATCGTAACCCTAAAGTTGACCAGGCTGCCAGAGCTCGTACCCGTCGGCGAAACTGCGGTAACCGTACCGGTTGCGGACAGACTCGGGAACGCAGAGAAGCTGAGCCGCACACTCTGGCCTTCTTTGACCGATGAGATGTCAGACTCACTGACGCTGATGTCGGCCGTCATCGACGTCGAATAGTCGCTGATCTCGACTGCGGCCGAACTTGAGGAGCTGTTGCTGTTTGAGCTGCTATTGTTATTATTGTTGTTGCCGCCCAGGCCGGAGTAGGCCGAGACGTCGTTGTTCGACGACGCGTTGTTGTTTGACGAGGAGCTGGAGCTGCCCGTAACGGAATCGCCGTTCTTGACGTTTAGCGTGGTGATCACGCCGGAGGAAGGCGCCGTCACCGTCGTCTTACCCTGATTGGCGACGGCCGTGTCATAGTCTGACTGCGCAGATGATACCTGCGCCTGTGCCTGTTTGACCTGCGCCTGTGCCGAAGCGATCTGCGCCAAGCGTTGTGCGTTGGCCTGCGCGGCCTTCGCCTGTGCCTGGGCCCAGGTCAGCGTGGTAGATGAACTGGTGCTGGAAGGCGTGCTGGCGCCAGAGGCGCCGCTCCTGCCAGAAGAGCTGGCGCCGCCCGTGCTTGAGGAGGAATTCGTGTTGCCTGCCGCAGCCTGATCCATCAGCTCCTGCGCCGTCGTAACCGAGGCCGCCTTCGCCGAAGCGAGCGAGTCCTGCGCCGAAGTCAGCGAGAGCCGGGCGCTCTCCAGACTGTTCGACGCCGTGGTAACTGCCGCAGCAAGCGTGCCGTTATCATCGACGGTAAACAGTACCTGTCCCTTCGTGACGGTGTCACCCAGCTTAACCGTCAGCCCCGTGACCGTACCGGAGACCTGCGCCGTGACCGCTGAGGTCGAACCTGCCGCAAGCTGACCGCTCCCCGAGATAGTTCTCTCGATCGTGCCATTCTGAACCTGCGACGTGAGATAGGTTGAATTGCCTGAAGTGTTGGCATTGCGGACCAGGAAGAATATGGCCACCAGCACCGCCAGGATCACCACACTGACAATGACACCGATGATGATGTTTTTCCGCTTTCTCCTGGCGCCCGCGATCTGCTGCTGCTGCGCATAGCTGACCATATCGACTGGCGCTCCCGCCGGGACGATCATCTCTTCTGGTTGAGACGTCTGAATCTGCTCAGGCGTGGGTTGAACATTCTTTGCAGCCATGGGTCGTTGTCCTCACTTCCTCGTTGGAAATCGCTGGTGTCCATTTTCCTCTTATCCGGCAGCAACACAGGCCAGAAGGACAGAGCGACAGAAGTATTTCACGGTTTCTCGATAATGCTACGCAAATCTGCGGCAGAACTAGGAGATATAGACTTTCTCCAAACGTCTCCCGAAGCCTATCGTGATCTCGTGCTCGATCGAGTCGGCTGCCTTCGCGTACTGCTCTACGGTGATCTCGTCGGTGTGAGCGGGGCGCAGGTCGGTGGCCGCTACGCTCGCCTGGCCGATGATGATGAAGGCGTCGCCCGCCTCAACCGCTTCGTTCTCGGGGATCTCGGCCATGAGTTGGTCCATGCAGATGCGCCCTACCTGCGGTACGCGGCGTCCGTCGCGCTCCAGCAGAAAGTCCAGGTGGTTAGACAGGCGCCGCGGCATACCGTCGGCATAGCCAAGCGGCAGGGTCGCGATGCGCGTCGGTTTGGGCGCGCGATAGGTCAGGCCGTAGCTGACGCCCTCGCCGGTGGCGATCGTCTTTACCAAGGTCGTGCGCGCCTTGACGCTCATGACCGGATGCAGCTTGATGTGACGCGGCGTGTCCTCGCTCGCATAGAGACCGTAAAGCGAGATGCCCACGCGCACCATATCGTAGCGAGCCTCCGGAACAAGCACGGTGGCCGCCGAGTTCGCCGCGTGCACCAGCGGGATGTTGATATCGACGTGACGGATGGCAGCAAGCGCCTTCTCGAAGCGGCGCAGCTGCACGTCGGCGTCCCAGTCGCCTTCGACGTCGGCCGTGGCAAAGTGCGTGAAGACGCCCGCCAGCTCAAGCGCCGGGAGCTCCTCTGCCTCCAGCAGCACACGAGCGGCCTCGTCGGGCGCCACGCCGATGCGATGCATGCCCGTGTCGATCTTCAGATGGAAGCGCGCGATGAGTCCCAGGCGCGCCGCCTCGTGGGAGAGCGCGTGCAGGAAGCGCGGACTGCTGGCGCAGAGGTCGACGCGGGCCTCGATGAGTTCGGCGAGCGCGGTCTCGGGGACCTCGGCGAAGACCAGGATCGGCGCCTCGACGCCCGCCGCGCGCAACTCCAGCGCCTCGTCAGCCGTGGCCACGCCCAGCCAGGTCGCTCCCGCCTCGAGCGCGGCGGCGGCGCAACGCAGGGCGCCATGGCCGTAGGCGTCGGCCTTCACCACGGCCATGAACTGCGTCTGCGGGCCGATCAGCTCGCAGAACGCGCGCACGTTAGCCTGCAACGCGCCCAGATTGATCTCTGCCCAGGCGTCCCTGTGTGCAGTCATTGTCTACCTCCACTCATTCGCACTCATCATAAGGCCCGAAACGTCGTCTGGCGCGACGCCGCAAGGCGTGGCGGCCTTAAGGCCGCGAGTCTCGCGGGAGGACAAAGCCAGATAGCGTTTAGCTGGGTCGTACGCTCTCCATCAGACTCCGGACGGCATCCGGGATGTTCTCTATCACGTCAAGCGCCGTGACTGAAACCGGTGTCAGGTCCTCGGTTGCCAGCGCGGCGCTGTGTGCCTGCAGGCGCACCGCAAGTCCGGCCGCCATGTGTGGTTCCAGTCCCTGCGCCAGTAAAGCGACGATCATCCCCGCCAGGACGTCGCCGGTGCCGGCGGTGGCAAGCGTCGGCGGCCCCTGGCTGTCGATGATCACACCCCGGTCGTCGGCGATTACCGTCGAAGGGCCTTTCAGCACGCAGGTCACCGATCCGCCCGACAACTCGGTCGCCAGTTCGATCGCCTGGCACATGACATCGCGCGAAGACAACGGGCGGCCCAGGAGGCGCGCGGCCTCGCCGCCGTGAGGGGTCAGTATGATCGGGCGCTCCGTCGCCGCGCGCAGCTGCGTCGCCTGGCCGGTGAAGACCCCCAGAGCGTCGGCGTCGACTACAATCGGGACCTCGGACACGCCCACGCGATCATCTAAGATGAAGCGCCGCGCCAGTTCGAACAGCTTCTCGTCGCGCCCCAAGCCCGGGCCAATCAGCACGGCGTCTGCCTGGGCGATCAGATCAAGCAGGATGTCCAGCGCGCGGGGTCCGCTGATGTGTCCGGCACGCGACTCCGGAAGCTCCACTATCGGGGCCGTCAGCAGGTGCATCCGCGCGAGCGCCGCCACACTGCTGGGCGCCGCCAGCTGCACGTAGCCGGCGCCGCAGCGACAGGCCGCCAGCGTCGCCATGATGGCGGCGCCCGGATACTTGTAGCTTCCCGCCACGACGAGCACTCGCCCGCGCGAATACTTGTTGGCGTCAAAGGCCGGCAGCGGGAGCTGATAGGCATACTCCTGATCGGTGTAGATCACCGGCGTATCCGGGAAGGTCCACAGGAGATCCTGATTGGTACCCAGGTCGGCGACGACGATGTCTCCTGTATGGCGCGCAGCAGGCGCAAGTGACAGTCCCACCTTCGCCGCAAGCATCGTGATGGTGGTCGAGGCCAGGATCGCGTCTTCGTCGGCTGCCCCCGCGTCCCCGTCGACCCCCGTTGGAACGTCAACCGCAATCACCGGCGGACGAGACTGGTTCATCATGCGGCACCAGTAGCCCAGCTGTCCCGGCTCGCGCCCCAGAGGAATCCGTCCGCCCAGACCCAGGATGGCATCAACCAGCAGCCCGTAGGTGTTAAATACCTCCGGGCCCGGGCTGACCTCCCAGTACTCCCAGTGCACGCCGGCGCTGGTGGCCTCGTAGATGATCTCGGCCAGCAGTCCCGTCGCGGTGTTGGGGTGCTGCGTCGTGTAGACCGTGACCTTGCGGCCGCGGCTGTGCAGCACGCGCGCGACAACCCAGCCATCGCCGCCGTTGTTGCCCGGTCCGCAGACCACCGCCACCGGCATCTGATACGCACCGTTCATGATATAGTCGGCGACCGCCGTGCCCGCGTCAAGCATCAGACGTTTGGGCGCGATGCCCTGCTCGTCAGTCACCCGCTTCTCAAGCATGCGGATCTGTTCCGTTGTCAGCAGGCTATACAAGATCGCGCGCCTCCTTGAAGCGCCGCGCAAGTTCGTCGCGCTGGCTATCAGGGTCGTCGGTGGGAAGCGGACGAGCCTCGGGCGTCAGCACGACTGCGCTCGCCACGGCTGTCGTATGCGTAAACGAGAGCGAGAGGTGCGTCTCCGTGATACCCAGTTCTGCGGCGCGCGCCTCAGCGGCGCCGGTCAGTATCGGATGCGGACGGCCCTTCTCGTCATGGGCGACCTCGACATCGCGGAAGTTCATGCCGGAAAAGCCCGTGCCGAGCGCCTTGACGACGGCCTCCTTGGCGGCAAAGCGTAGCGCGTAGTGCACCTCAGGGCGCGCCTTACGCTCGCAGTAGAGACGCTCCGCCTCAGAAAACAGGCGTTCCTTCATGCGCGGGCGGCGCTCCAGCGCAAGGCGCATCCGCTCGATCTCAACGATGTCTACCCCCAGGCCAACTACCATCTACGCTGTGGTCCTTTCTTCTTAGCCCGTGCCGGCGGGGCGTCGACCCCTTGCCGTTGCTCCTTGTTATTCTACCGTGACTGACTTGGCCAGATTGCGCGGCATGTCGGGGTTGCAGCCGCGCTGCTTGGTCACGTAGTAGGCGAGCAGCTGCAGCGGCACAACGTTGACGATCGGCGAAAGCAGCTCGCTGACGCGCGGCACATAGAGAACCTGATCGGCCATCGTCGCCAGATTACGATCACCCTCCGTGCCAAGCAACAGCACGCGCGCGTTGCGCGCCCGCGTCTCCTGCACATTGCTGACCACCTTGTCATAGGTCGCGCTTCGTGTGGCGACGGCCACAACCGGCACCTGCGGAGTAATCAGCGCGATTGGCCCATGCTTCATCTCGCCCGCCGGATAGGCCTCGGCGTGGATGTAGCTGATCTCCTTGAGCTTCAGCGCGCCCTCCATGGCCACCGGCACGCCGATGCCACGGCCTAAGAAAAGCGAGCTCTCGACACCGGAGAACAGCGCTGCAGCGGCTACGATGTCATCGGTGTCGGCCAACACCCGCTCCAGCACCTCGGGCAGCGCCGACAGCTCGGCGAAAAGCGCTTCGATCTCCGGCTGCGAGAGCGTACCGCGGATCTGCGCCAGCTTAAGCGCCAGCACGGTCAGCGCCGCGATCTGAGTCGTGAAGGTCTTGGTTGCCGCCACCCCGATCTCCGGGCCGGCGACCGTGTAGAGGATACCGTCGGCCTCGCGCGTGATGCGCGATCCCAGCACGTTCGTCACGCCGATGACCCGGGCGCCCTTCGTATGGGCCTCGGTCACGCCAGCCATCGTGTCGGTGGTCTCACCGCTCTGCGTGATGGCCACGACCAGCGTGCGCTCGTCGATGAGCGGCTGGCCATAGCGAAACTCGCTTGAGGCAACTACATCGACCGGCAGCTGTGCCCAACGCTCGATCAGCGTCTTGGCAATCAGCCCCGCGTGATAGCTCGTGCCGCAGGCGATGATGTAGGCCTGTTGCAGGCTGCGGATCTCGTCCTCGCTCATCACCAGCTCGGAAAGCTGCAGGCTGCCGTCCGGCGCCATACGGCCACGCAGGGTGTCGTACAGGGCGCGGGGTTGCTCGTAGATCTCCTTGAGCATGAAATCCTCGTACTCGCCCTTCTCCGCGTCGGCAAGATCCCACTCGACTTCCATCACCTCGGGCTCCTGAGGTTCCAGCGAGAGATTGCAGACCTCGATACCCTCGGCGCGCACCAGCGCGATCTCGTCATCGTGCAGAATGACAACCTCATGCGTGTACGCAAGCACCGCCGGGATGTCGGAGGCGATGATGTTCTCGCCTACGCCGCGCCCGATGATGAGCGGGCTGTCCTTGCGCGCTGCGATAAGCAGGTCAGGGAAGTCCGCGTGTGTGATCGCGAGCGCATAGGTGCCGTCAAGGCGCATGATGGTCTGCGCGACCGCCTGCAGCAGATTGCGCTCGGAGAGCGGACCGGCTGCGTTACTCAGGTAGTGCTCGATGAGATGCGGCACGACCTCGCTGTCAGTTGCCGAAACAAAACGGTGCCCGTGCGTGACGAGCTGCTCGCGCAGCGGGGCAAAGTTCTCTATGATGCCGTTGTGCACCACCGCAAGCTTGCCGCTGCAGTCCAGGTGAGGATGCGCATTGACCTCGTTAGGGGCGCCGTGCGTCGCCCAGCGGGTATGCCCGATGCCGCTGGCGCCCTTGATCGGGCTCTCCCGCAGCAGCTGGCGCAAGTTCCCGAGTTTGCCCTCGGTCTTGCGTAGCTGCAGGGCATGAGCGCCCGCGTCGCAGACCGCCACGCCAGCGCTGTCATAGCCCCGGTATTCAAGCCGGGTCAGCCCGCTCACCAATACCTCAACCGCGTCGCGCGGCCCTACATATCCGACAATTCCACACATAGTTACTTCTTCTCCAGAACTGGTGATAAAAGGGAGGGTTCCCTTCTGTCACCTTCTCACTTTCTGTTCTCCAGAACACGTTCTATCGGCCCGATATCAGCGGGCTTGTCCACGTCCGCGCCGATGTTGGCATAGCGCGTGTACACGGCCGCGCAGGGCGCGTCTATCAGCTGAGTAAGCTTCTTCTCAACATCGCGGGGTTCAAGGCGCCCCAGAGCCAGTTTTATCACAAACGGCAAACCGATCAGCCGCAGCATTTTCAGGGGACTTTTGCGCGTCTCGAACAGCTTCTGCGTCAGCTCGTTGACCCGCGAGTACAGCCGCGGATCGCCCAGCATCGCGTTTCCGCCCGTGTAGCGTCCCGACTTAAGCCTGAAAAAGGTGCGCAGGCTGCCGGGAAACTGCTCTGCCATGTCGCTCTCAGAGATGAGCGCATAGGACACCGCCGCCTTGCGCGCGAGCGTCTGAGCCACCAGATCGTCGATCGCCTCGGGCGTCAGCGCGGGGATGTCGCCCGTCACGCCGACAACCTGCAGATCCTTGGGGAGCGCGCCCAGACCGGCGCCGATGTTCTCTGAGAAACTGCCGTCGTGGACGACCACCTGATCGACCAGCGCAGTCCAGCTGCTGAGGTCGATGCCGTCAGCCTCGCCGCACGGCAGCACCGCCACGATCCTGCGGATAGAGCGCGCCTCACGCAGCGTAGCGGCGACCCAAGCTACCAGTGGCCTTCCCGCCACCAGAATCAGGCCCTTTGCAGGGTAACGAGAGTCGATCGCTTCGGCACTGCCACCTGCCAGGATGACCGCGTCAACCTGCCCGGTCTCCTGCGAGTTGCGCAGGGGATCGACCGTCGCGTCAGGCGAGGGGATCGGGTGCTCCGAGAGAAGACTCATCTCTTACCTACTTCCTGCTCACTGGCAAGCTGCGTGCCCAGCGTCTGGCCTGCCAGTTTGGTCGCCTGTGCCGCGAAACCCTCCGCGCGCGCGCGCTGCGCCAAAACCTGCGCGTCGTCGGCCGAAGCGCAGAGCGCAAAGCTCGCGCCGCCCGATCCGGAGAGCGCCGCCGCCTGTGCCTGGGGCGCATCGTGTACAAACGTATGAACTCTCTGTGCCGCAGGGCTCACCGCGAACGCCGCAGCACTAAGATTATTGTAAAGGTGTGGGGCCACCAGCTCAATATCCGCAACGCCCTGTGAAGACGGCAGAGGGCCGGGGGTACTGTTGCATTCTGACAGCGCCGCAACCAGCGCCGCCTCGCCGACTAAGTCGAGCGGAAGCGGGCTGCGATCAAAGGCCGCGTAGACCTGCGGCGTAGAGACCAAAGCCGCCTGGTCCCAGACGATGACCACCGGCACGCCGGCCGCCGGCCTGAGCGTTGCGAGCAGCTTGTCGCCGATGCCCCCCATCAAACAGGCCGCACTTTCGGCCAGAAAGAAGGCCACATCAGCGCCCAGGCTGCTTGCAAGCTGCTGAAGTACAGCAAAGGGGACGGTCCCCTTGGTCACATTCCAGAACAGCGCCAGCACCGCCGCCGCGTCCGCGGAGCCCCCGCCAAGGCCGGCGCCTGAGGGGATATGCTTCTCGATGTGGATGCGCAGCGCAGGAAGCTCGCTTCGCGTCGCCGCCGCAAAAGCCTGCGCCGCCTTCCAGGCAAGATTCTCCTCCAGCGGTAGCTGCTCCAGGCCTTGCCCGACGCAGCTGAGACCGAAGGTTGCGGCAGGCTCCCAGCTGACCTCGTCAGCTAACTCGATCAGATGGAATACGCTCGTCAGCCCATGGTAAGGCGAAGCGACCCGCTTATCCGGAGAATCCGGCAGCGGGCGCACATTAAGAGTCAGATTGATCTTCGCACGTGCGCGAATGACTGCTCACCCCGTAAAGGTGATCCAGGGAAACAGGGGCTCTTCTGTCTGGAGAGTGATCAGCTCGACCGAGCCTGTCAGAATGTCAACATACTGATAGGACACCCGCCCCCGGCGCGAACGCTTCTCGAAAACCTCGACAACAAAAAGCGCGGGATAGCACTGAAGAATCATGCCTTCGCGCTCTATCACCTTTGAACGTCCCATATTTGCACGAATCTTGACCACTTCACCCTGCTTCTCCTCAAGCATCTCGCGAATATGGCCTATCGTCTGTACTGGTTGCATACTTTCCATTGGTTTTTAGTACCCTTTATCTATTGTTTGCATAAATCGCCCCTTTGATTATAGCACGAATGCCGCTGCTCTGACGCCCCAAACAGGAACGGACTCGATTGCCAGGGGAAGCGCAACGCCGTCAAAGTAAACGCAAGTAGGTCAAGTGCCGGAATTTCCAGACCAAGTGCAGGTTGGACGGTCGGGGCCTCTATAAAGGCTCTCCGATGGGACCATCCAGTAAGGACTCCTCGCCCTCCTCAGTAGTGGCGGTTTTCAGCAGGTCATAGACAAACTGGTTGGCAGGACTCGCGATGATCTCTTCGGGAGCAGCGAACTGCTGCACGCGACCGCTCGCTATGATGAGCACGCGCGTGCCCAGCTTGAAGGCCTCGCGGATGTCGTGCGTGACGAAGAGCCAGGTGCGCCGCTGTGCCGTGTGGATCCTCAGGAGCTCGTTTTGCAGCCCCGCGCGGGTGATCGCGTCGATGGCGCCGAAGGGCTCGTCGAGCAGCATCACCGCCGGATCGCAGGCGAGCGCGCGCGCCAGACCCACGCGCTGCTGCTGCCCGCCGGAAAGCTGCACGGGGTAGCGCGCGGAGAACTCCGCCGGGTCGAGTCCCACCAGCTCCAGCAGCTCGGTGACGCGGGCCGCGATGCGCGGCCTGTCCCACTTGAGTAGCTTGGGCGTGATCGCGACGTTGGCCGCAACCGTCATGTGCGGAAAGAGCCCCCCCTGCTGGATCACATAGCCGATCCCATGGCGCAGCTGCACGGGATCCTGCTCCATAACGTCGCGCCCCTGCAGAAGGATGCGCCCACTGTCAGGCTCGTAGAGACGATTGACCATCTTGAGCAGCGTGGTCTTGCCCCCGCCCGAGGTCCCGACGATGGTAACAAGTTCCCCTTCTTCGACGGAAAGCGACACCTGATCGACGGCGGGCTGGGCCGCCCCCGCAAAGCGTTTGCTCACATTCTGGAACTCCAGTGTCGTAGTCATCGCAGTCCTTCCGTGGAACCAAGGGGACAGGCCCCGTGGTCCCAATGTGGGCTATGGAGTAATTCGAAGCGCCCCTGAGGGACTCTGAAAGTGTCGTCCTACAAATTACTCAACGTATTGAGTAATTTACTCAATATACCGAGTAAATTGTAACACAGGGATGTGCGGGGAAGAGAATTGGTGCGCCCTACAGGATTCGAACCTGTGGCGTTCTGATTCGTAGTCAGACCCTCTATCCAGCTGAGGTAAGGGCGCACACCGTCCGCTCAAACGCGGATTTCTATGGTAGCGCTAACTCTGCGCAAACGTCAAGATGAACGAGACTCCGCTCTCAGCGGTTTGAACATCGATCTGGCCGCCCTGCTGCTCCAGCACCGTGATGCAGCGCCTCTCCGCAACGGCACGCTGCTCATCGACAGCGCCCGCCAGGAGCGCCCTTGTCAGACAGCCCTGATCAATCAGTCCCCTGAATCCTGTAGAGATTGCTTGCCCCCTGAGCGCTCCCAAACCCAGGCGGGTAGATCCGATTGACGAAGTTCAGCTCAAGACGTGACCCTGCCTCCAGCCTGAGCAGGCCGGTCGTCAGACTCTTCGCGGTAAAGCTCGCGCCGTCGGTGGCGCTGAGCATTTTGATCGAGTTCGGCAGAAGATGCTGCACCATACGAGCGCGTACCATGAACTCCCCGCCGCTCGGCAGACTGTCGATCGTCACAGGTCGGTCGCGCCAGGCCAGCACGTGATAGACGGCGCCGGTCCCTTCGCTGATAAACTCCAGTTCAAAGGCCAGATCCTCTGCCGGATCAAGGTTTGCGAGCGCGTAGTCAAGATCGGTAGCAGGCGCGCCGGAGATACCCAGCACGGTTTCATGGATGACAACGCTCGTGTAGGTCCACTTCGCATAGAGCGTGAGGTCTGCGTTGATAACCGTCACGTCGAAAGCAAAGGGCTGGGTAAGCGCCTCGTCAGTAAACCATCCGCTGAAACCTTTCAGTCCGTTGACGGGGCTGGGCGGCGCCGGGATAGACGAGCCCTTGAGGACAAAGTAGGGATCAGTCAGCTGCGGATCATTGAAGCCGCCGTTCGCGTTGAAGGTCACCCGGAAGAACTGAGTCGTGATGACCGTCGTCAGAAAGGTCGCGGGGTCGCTCGTGATCACGGCGTAGTCTACCTTCGCCTCAATGTTGGACAGCGTCTGCAGGTCGATCGCGTACGCACCCTGAGCGTCAGCAGTAGCGACCGTGCCAACCTGCGTGTACTGTGGCCCGTTCTTCTTCGCAAGGATAACAGCCGCACCTGGTTTGGTTGTGCCGGAGACCAGCGTGGGATTGACGCGGTTGTCATAGGTCGCCGTCAACGGCAGAAAGCCAAACGATACAACCGCCGCCTTCGCGGGAGCCATGCTGAAGGTCGTCGCGGTGGGAGCGTCAGCCCCCTGATCGCTTGCCAGCACCGGCGTGTTGGCGATGCCTGGCGCGCTCAACGCGGAGAAGGCGCCGCCGGCTGCGGCGATCGTCCCGGTCACCGTGGTTGCTCCCACCGGCCCTGCGTTTGGGGTAGCTGCGCTGCGCCAGCTGTAAGTCGGCAGCGGGCTGAAACGTCCGGAGGCCATGCTCGACGGCCAGGTTGGCGTCGTCGTCCACAGGTTCAGATGCTGGACCTGGTTGATCGCGAAGGGAGCGGCGGCGGCGTAGCGCACCAGACTCCTGCCCACGCCATTGTACAGCACCACGCTCTCGGGGGAGTTGAAGATCAGTCCCGTACTGCCAGCTGCTCCGCCTACATAGATCGTCGCATAGGTGGTCGTCGTAACCTGATCCTCCGCAATCAGTCGCATGCTTGCGCCCTTGTTCACAGTCAGCGATGAAGCCGCCGTCAGGTACAGCAGATAGTAACGCGTCGTCACGTTTTGCGCTGTGTGGACGTCAAAGGTGGCGCCATCTTCCACAACCACATCGCCCGCAGTGACGTAGACGCCGTAGTAGCTGCTTGTCGCATTCAGATCGACCTTAACCCGGGAGTTCGCCCCTACGGTGATGCCTTTACGCGCGGATATACCTGAATAAGCACCCGTATTCGCCCCCGTCAACACCGCCTCAAGCGTGCAGTCACTGCCCAGAGTAACGCTGCCATTTTGCAGGTAGATCAGATTGCCCACCGTTGCGTCCACACTGTTGTTGCCGCTTGAATAGACCTTAAGCGAGGCGCTGTCTGCCATCTGTATGCCAGTATTTGAGGACAGATACAGACCGTTTCTGTTCGTCGAACCCGAGCCCGGCGTGTTGATCAGAAACGAGGCTCCCTGACCAAGACTGAAAACGCCCGCGGTACCGCTTCCGTAAGCTGCCCAGGTCGTGTTCGCAGCTTTGGGCGTAAGCACTACCTGCGCGTTCCTGTCGACTTTGAAGCTCGCCCCGAAACGAAGCATATAGCCCGACGCATTACCGCCGAAGGTCGCCGAGAGCTTTGATGAAGGACCAATCTGCACATCGCCGTCTGCTGTATAAAACCCCGGCCCTGTGCTGGCGCCGGTAACTTCTAGCAACAGTTCCGAGTCAGAACCGCTGTGAAGACCGCCTGCGCCCGCCTGGTAGAACAGGCCCGGCCCGCTATAGTTCCCGTTAAGGGTAATAACAACTTTCGAGTTGTTTCCTACCGTCAGTCCAACCCCTGAGCTATCGCCCGTATAGATGCCATATCCAGGGAAGTTGCCCGCGCCTCCGGCCGTGTTGACCGTCGCGGTCAGCGTCGAGTTGTCCCCTACGATCAGAGATCCGCCCACGTAGATGAGGTCATTGGTACCGGGAGAACCCGTCACGGTGAAGTCACAGGCGCTTCCGATCGTCAGGTCGCCCGCACACCGCGTCATAGCGTTTATTCCCGTAGCCGATGTGGAAGGCAGCGTGATGGTGACCGAAGTCGGACGGGATGCTGTGCCGTCATCAACGTTGATGTTGCGAAACATCGATGTCGTCGTGAACATGTTGCCGTTATAGTAAAACGATGCGCTGCTCCCGATGAGAAGATCGCAGTTGGTACTTGCCGAGCAATAAGCAAGCCCGCGCGAGGTATCCTTGCTGGTGATCCGGATATTTGCATTTGGCTTGATCTGAACGAAGCCCGGCGTTGTCGCGCTGTTGTTGTAGTTGCCCTGAAGCCAGAACACCGTATAGCCGGTAGAATCGCTAGTGATCGTCGTTGTGCCTCCCAGGATAACCCGGGCGACCTCAGCGCATTCCTGCGCTACGATGGTCGCACCGTTTTGTACAATTGTGATACTGCAGTCGTTATACTCGGCTGTTCCGTAGAAGTTATAGGTGATCTGAGGGCCGGTATAGGTTACGTTGTTATACGTGATGTTGACGCCCAGGACACTGTTATAGACGCAGGGAAACCCATAGTAATCTTTGGCGTTGATGATCAGATTCCGGATCGTGATGTTCTTCAGCGTGCCGTTCGTGTTGATATAGAGGTTTCCGTCCATCGTAGCGACGTTTCGCTCCGTAATCGTATGTATCAGGCCGGTGTTGGGATCACGCCCGTCGATGACAAGCCCGTCGGCCATACTGGTATTGATCTGGGCGCCTGCGGCGATCGTGACATCGGCGGTCAGCACAATGCCGGTGGTGGCAGGATCAGCCAAGGCAGTTTGTAGCTCAGCCCAGTTAGCAACGGGCGTCTCTCCCGTGGCGACAGCCTTGCGGGGCATGAACGCCGGCAGCAGCGCCGCCAGGCTCACAAACAGCGCCGCGACAAAGATCAGGATACGTCGGTCTCTCAATACGTTCTGTTTCATTACTCTTGTCCTCTCGCCTCATCAGCTCAAACAGAACTGGTTTCGATCCCGGAGCGATCCGGTGTGCCCGCGCGAACAAACCTGATCGTCATCTTGACGGCGAAACTCAGCAGGATCACGCCGACAAGAGGCAGCGCCAGATAGCGCGCAGCGGCAAGAAGCGGAGCCGCCTCAAACTCTCCGATGATCGGCGCCATCCAGTTCATCCGGCACACCGTCGTGCCGACAAAATTCTGTGCAGTCACCGGGTAAGTATCGGAAACCGCGTTCGCGTCGCCCTTTACAACAACCTGGCTGCCCTCGATCGAGATCGCCCGGTGAGTAACGAACAGACCGTCCTGGCGATAGGTAAGCACATCACCGGGATTGATGCGGGTAAAGTCAGTCTTCCTGATGATGACCACACTGTTGCGTCTGAGAGCAGGCTCCATCGAGCCCGTCTGTACGATCGCCGGCTTGTAGCCAAGCAAAAACGCCTCGTCCGGATTACCCTTGAACTGAATCACCGCAGCAGCGGTCAGCGCCAACAGGATGACTGCAGCCATGAAAAGCAGGCTGGCGATAACGCTTCCGATCTTTTGGGCGACTGTTTTTTGTTTTTTCCCGGTACTACTCATCAGTTCGTTCCCTTTCTTTTCTCGTCACTCTTATCGTTTCTGTCGCGTCGGCTGACCAATACGCTCGCAGTGATCATCAGAGCTATGATGGCCAGCATCATGATCCACTCTCCGGCAACGGACGCCTCGCCAGTTTTTGGGAGACGCACTGCGGGCCTGTTGTCCGCGCGAACCTCAAACAGATGGTCCACCGCAAAGGACAGTCCCTGATGCTGGTTGTCGCTTTCCGGACGCAGCTCCCAGGAGATGTGCAGCGGGATCCGCCCGCCGGGTGCGACCGCAAACCAGGAAGACGAGCGCCCCAGCGCCTCACGGTAGCTGCCGGAATAGATCAGCTCATCGCCGATCCGTATCCGGGCGTCGATTCCTTCCAGCATCAGCAGCGACAGCGGATCGTCCTGGCGACGATTGCTCACATCGCAGAGAGCGAACTGGACCGGTCTGCCGGATTCATTCTTGAACAGCAGATAGGCGTTGCGCGTCTCACCAGGCCCCAGGTTATCTCCGCTGGAAAGCATGACGCTTTGCGGAGACAGACGAAGCACGCCGTCAAACGTAGCGATCAAAGCCACGTCCGGCTGAGGCTCCGCGGCGCCGGCAGGCGAGGCCGGTACCGCGAGAGCCCCCAGAAGAACGACGCACAAAAGGCGTCCTATGATCTGTCTGGCGCGCTTCATCATCCACTGAATCCTACTGGATCGTCGCCCCGGTAGAAGTCTCGTTGCGAGCCGGAACGGCGGACATGCTGCCACCGCTGGCCAAAGTCAGCGTAACGGTCTGCAGAGAGTTCCAGCTGACACCTGAAGTGTTACGATGCTGCTTAGCCTCAGCCAGGATCTCAAAGGCAACGCTCGCGCCCTGATAGGAGTTATCAGAGCCCGGGAGCATAACCAGCACGTAGTCGTTGTTCAGGACATTCGTGGTGACACCCGCCTCGGTCTCGGCATTGGCGTCGGTAGGGTCTCCGTTGAGGACAACTTCGGGGATCGCATACGTGGCGGTGACAACACCGTCAGCAGTAGCGTAGGTCGCGCTCAGCGGCGCCGCAGTTAAACCGGGCGCCCAGTTACCCTCCGCGTTCTTCGTGCAGTCGCTCTTGGCATAGAGCGCCCAGCCCATGGTGTTCGGCGCGGCGGTGAACGCGGAGATGCCCGCAGCCGGCGTCATCGTAAGCTTGAAGGTCTGACGCACGTCAACAGATTTGTTGCCGGTGTTGGTGATCGGCGCCACAATCAGGCGCCCGTCGCCGGGGTTGTAGTTGTCCTTGCCCTCAGCGTTCAGCAAGCTGAAGCTTGCATCGTCCAGGGCGATCTTGACGGTACCCGCAGTACCGCCGGTATTGACGGTGGCACGATCAGTAAAGTATGCCAGGGTTGCTCCGATCAGCAGAGCAATGCACGCGACGCTGGCCGCGAGCGCAAATTTGAGACGTTTGTTTCTTAATCTCATGTGGTCCTCCTTAAGGATCAGTCCTACATTCGTATAGTTACTGGATTTCCTGGATCCCAGCCAGACGCCAGTCACTATCAGTGGTGTTACGATGCTGCTTACCTTCGACGTAGAGAGCGACCGCTAACTTGCGGTTCATAAAACCTGCCGGCGCGCCCGGTGCAAACGCAATCTTGAACTCCCCGCTGTCGCTGGTCGCGCCCGGAGTTGTCGCGTCTCCGGTCTCGGCCGCCTGACCCGCGCCGTCAAGAGTTGCTCCCGTAAAGCGGTAGGAGTACCCGAAGCGCAGCGCGCCGGCGGCGTTGGTGTACTGAACGTCTGCAGTGCCGAGGGCGATAAACCGGGACGGCTTGGCGGAGTTCAGATCCGCGTGGATGTCCGCGTCGCTCATTGTCGCAGGATACAGATAGATATACGGGTCCTCCGCCCAGAGCGGAGATCCGGCGCTCTCATCATCAAGCTGCGTCATACCGGGACCTTCGTTCCAGTAGAGACGTAGGGTGTAACGCAGGTCGATCGACTTGCTGCCAAGGTTGTCGATCTTCCAGCGCAGCGCATTGATGTCTCCGGGCGCCCAGGCCGTCAGCTGGCTACCCGATATCTGCGGCTCGTCCAGAGCAGGATCAGCGGGTAGCCAGGTCAGCACCGGCGCGCTCACGACAACTGTTCCGGCCTGCGTGGTCGTCTCGATCTGCTGGGCGTCAGTCTGATACGCCAGGGTTGGCATTAACATAAGCCCGCACAGCAATGCGACTTCAAAAACGCAGAGGAGAACAAGTGACGTAGGTTTTTTCATGCGCCGACTCCCTTTGCTCCCGGGGCGGAGGCCTCGACTTCTGCCGGCAGAGCTGGGACATTAAAGATCTTCTTGTACTCGCCGTGGGTCGTCTGCGCAGACTCCAGCGTCACGCGCAGATTCAGACGCAGATCGATACCCGTTGGCAATGTTGACGGATCCTTCACCTGCAGCTTGACGCTTACGTCGCCTGTTGAGTCGCCAGGTCTCAGGATCCTGCGATAATACAGAAAACCGTCATCTGCGCGGACCCAGTCAGGCGAAGTCGTCGTTATCACGAAGTCAGAGATCGGCATCGCGAGAGCATGCCATTCATCGACGGTGCTCCCCGTGCTGTCCGTGCCAACAAAACGGTATTCCGGAATGGGAAAGATACGAGCGCGTACATAGGCCCGCATATCGCCCGTGTTCTTGCCGGAAAAAGTCTTGACCGTATCAAGCGAAGCGCCGCCTTCGTCAGTAGCAGGAAAGTCTTCGTTCAGCTGAACTTGCACGATGCCCGTCTGCGCATCGGCAGTCTGCTGGGGCGGCGCCGCAAAGAAGAATGCATAGGCGCTCCCCGCGCTCAGACACAGGCACAGGCTCAGGAGAGCGGCCAGTATGAAGGCGTTCTTTTTCGTTGATCTCACCTCTTTCATGACACTGCCAACAGTCATCTCAGGGGCCGCCTGTCGAGCGACCCGCTGCTAAGCGCCGGGCCATAAGGTCCGCCGCTTACGTATAAATCAGTGTGGAGGGTGGAGGAACTACCAGGTCAAGTTCAAAGGAGGAAAGAGGTTCTCTGCGATGATTGGTTCACAGCTCTTACCCAGAAACTGCTTCTATTCGTGACTATATGCGAAATATTATCCAGAATATTGAATGCTTTTCGGCAGGTTTTTTATGGAGACCTCTTCACATAATCTGCCGAGAATATGGCGCCCACCCGGAAAACCTTCAAGTCGTCGAGGGTTCGACGTTATTTCTTCGCCGTCGTCGCCTGGTCCTCAGCCTTACGAGATACGGCGATACAGATCTGTGATAGATACTGCGCAGGATCCTTCATGCTGACTTCGTCGTACAGGTAGGTCACATAAACCGGCCCCTCGCAGACCAGGTCGTTCTCATCACTGTACGCTGCCATCCGCTCAGGCAGGTCGTTGAACACCCCGTAATGTCCGTAGGCATAGGCGGTCAGGTACAAGCCCGCCGCCCGAACCGCAGTCCCATGGGGATCAAGTGAAAAGAAGTAATCCGGTTCAGACGGACATGCAAAGAACCTCTCCGCGCTCTCATGGCGACCCCCGATGGGATAATCAAGATTGATGTGCAGTTCATCAGCGCAGTTGCAGAAATGTATGAATGACGCAAAGAAGCTTCCCGGCTCTCTGTGCTCCTCGTTGGGCGGCCCCAGGATGATCGCGCGCTCTGGCTGCTTAACAACCGTGATCTGCGTGGCGTCTGCTCCTTGCCCCAGCCTGATCAGCTCGCGGCGGGTGCGGATAACAGAATGCGCTTCCAGAAGCCGGCGTATCTCCTTGTCAAGCAGATGCTCCTGATGTTCGATCAGATCCATGATGTTTTCCGGTGAGCGCGTTTTTTCTATCTCACGGATCATTTTCAGAGGAATGCCGAGGTTGCGCAGCACCGTAACAAAGTTGACCGCGATGATCTGCCAGGGAGAATAATAGCGATAGTCGTTGTTTGGATCACGCCTCTCGGGCGAGAACAGACCGATGTCGTCCCAGTAGCGCAGCGTCGTCACCTCGATACCGGACAGTTTTGAGAACTCCTTGATGGACAGAGCATCTTTCATGGCAACAGAACTTCCTTAGTTATCCTCTGCGATGATCTGCTCGAGGCCGCCCATATAGGGGCGCAGCACCTCAGGAATGGTCACGCTCCCGTCGGCCTGCTGGTAGTTTTCAAGCAGGGCGGCCAGCGTGCGACCCACCGCAAGGCCGCTCCCGTTGAGCGTGTGCACCAGACGCGAGCCCTTGAACTGCGTCGGATCGCGGTACTTGATTTGCGCGCGGCGCGCCTGGAAGTCGCCGCAGTTGCTGCACGACGAGATCTCCCGGTAGTCCTGGTAGCCGGGCATCCAGACCTCCAGATCGTAGGTCTTGGTCGCGCCGAATCCCATGTCGCCGGTGCAGAGCACGACGCGCCGGTAGGGCAGTTCCAGCAGTTCCAGGATCTTTTCCGCTTCAAGCGTCATGTGCTCGAGCTCGTCGGCGCTGGTCTCGGGCGTGGCGAACTTGACCATCTCGACCTTGTCGAACTGGTGCACGCGGATCATGCCGCGTGTGTCGCGCCCGGCGCTGCCCGCCTCCTCGCGAAAGCAGGGCGTGTAAGCCGCGTAGCGCAGCGGCAGCTGGGAGACCTCAAGCACCTCGCCGCGATGAATGTTGGTGAGCACGACCTCGGCGGTCGGGATGAGATAGAGCCGCCCGGCCGTCTGGCAGACCTTGTCGCCCAGCGAGCAGCCCTCGTTGGCGTCACTGGTCGTGGCGGTCTTGTAGAGGTCGTCTTCGAACTTAGGCAGCTGCCCCGTGCCGTAGAGGGTCTCCGCGTTGGCGAGCGCCGGCGGCCACCATTCCTTGAAGCCGGCGTCCGCATGCGTGTCCAGCATGAAGTTGATGAGCGCCCGCTCCAGGCGCGCCCCCGCGCCGGCGAGCAGCACGAAGCGAGACTCGGCGAGCTTGACGGCTCGCTCGAAGTCGATGATGCTTAAGCGCGGGCCCAGATCCCAGTGGGCCTGGGGCGCGAAGTCGAAGTCGCGCGGCGTCCCCCAACGCTTGAGCTCGACGTTTTCCGTCTCGTCAGCGCCGATTGGCACGCTGGCATCCGGCAGATTGGGGGCTGTGGCCAACAGATCGGTAACCGCCGCCTCCGCTGCGCGCTGCGCGCTCTCGAGTGTGGCGATCTGCTCGTTGATGGCGCGCACCTGCTCTTTAGCAGCCTCTGCGTCGGCAGTCGCACCCTGCTTCATCAGCGCGCCGATGGCCTTGGAGCTCTCGTTGCGCTGGGCCTGAAGGGACTCAAGCTCCCCCAGCACCTCACGACGCCTGACGTCAGCCGCCAAAAACACGTCGACGTTCCACGCGCTGCTGCGCGAGCGCATCGCACTGCGCACGCGTTCGGGGTCTTCGCGGATAAGCCTCGCATCAAGCATCAGTCATTCCTTTCAACAAACAGCCCATCTTTCAATTTTAGCAGCCCCACAAACCTGACAAAGGGGACGGTACGATTTTGTCAGCTTGCGTGAGGACAGGTTTATAGACCTGCCCTCCTTGTCGCATTGACTGCAGTGGCCCGATCAATGCACGCGATCAAAGAATTAGCTATACTGAGGACTGTGAGTAGAGGACACGCCAAAGTGAGCGCATTCAAATAGAGGAGGGATTTCCATGCCCAGTTTCCATCCGTTCTTCGAGAACGACGTCTACGTCATCGATGAGAAGGTTCGCGCCTTCAAGATGACCAACGCCTACCGCGTCTACAACCAGTCCGGCGATGAGATCGGCGCTATCCAGGAGGTCATGCCCTGGTATCGCGTGCTCCTGCGCCTCATCGTCAACAAAGCTGCCCTGCCCTTTACCCTCAACATCCTGGCCAACGACGGTGCGGTGCTCGCGCAGGTCAAACGTGGCTTCACCTTTTTCCTTTCAAAGATCACCGTACTGGATGGCGTCGGCACCGACCTGGCGCACATCAATCAGAAGTTCAACTGGATCAAGCCGAAGTTTGCCCTTCTGAGCCCCGCCGGCGAACCGATCGGCACGATCCAGGGCGACTGGAAAGGCTGGAACTTCCAGATCTCCAGCAACAATGATCAGATCATTGGCACCATCAACAAGCAGTGGAACGGCGCCATGAAAGAAATATTTACCACCGCTGATAAGTACATCGTAACCGTCGACCCAAGCGTCGCCGAAGACAGCCAGAAGGTCGCGATCGTCGCCTCGGCCATCACGATCGACATGGTGCTGAAGGAAGCAGGCTAAGCTACCGAACCAGGCCAAGGGACCAGGTTCCCAGCCATAGGGTCGGGTGCTTTGGCTGGCCGTGAGACAGAGGCCAGGGCTCCTGTCCAAAGATGCTTGGTGTAAACGCCTATTACGCGAACGGGCAGCCTGCGCGCTGCCCGTTCTGCTATCATAATACAGCGCATGCGATATATGCGCAACGGCGCAACGCGGAGAGGTGGCAGAGCGGCTGAATGCGGCGGTCTCGAAAACCGTTAAGCCGGTACTCCCGGCTTCCGGGGTTCAAATCCCCGCCTCTCCGCCAGAACTAAACTATAGACGGAACGGGTCTCTTGATTGTTGTATCAGCGCACTAATACCAGAACTAGACTATAGACGGAACGGGTCTCTTGATTGTTGTTCAAGGCCAGAAATGCCATGAAAGTGCCTGTCAAGGCACAAAATGACGGAAACGTACGGTTTTTCTCCTAAGATTAGCTGAAAATAGCCCTCATAATGGCCAATTCCCGCTAAATACCGCTCACAAACCGTACGTTTCCGTCATTTTGTGCCATTAGATGCTAGCTTTACGACATTTGCGGATTCCGGGCGCATGCTGCGCATTGCGGCGAGCAATCCAAGCGACTGCGTATGAGCTGGCGTCGGCGCACCCACGGCTGTCGGACCAAATACTGCGTAACCCTATCTTGAATGCCTATCTTGAATGCTATTATGCAGCAATCCGTCATGAGCTGGCCGGTCGAACGTTTCAGTTCGTCGGGAATGCTATTATGAACTCTGGCATCAGGTCATATCGCCCACTTGTACTAAGGACTTAAGCGTAGCGCAATGACTATCGTCTTTACTTCTGATGTCATCAAGTTCAAGCAAATATGCAATCTTCCGGATCAGGGAGAAACTTCACCTGCCCGGTCTGCAGGTCGTATTCGGCGCCGGTAACCATCAGCTGATCAGCCGCGACCAGCTGCCCCACGATTGCGCTCTCCCGGATGCGACGGATGCTCTGCTGTATGTTCTTGCGCGCCGCTTCTTCTGCATTGGTCGTGCCGTCCAGACCCTCCTGGATCTCGCGCACGACCGTATCGAGGTAGCCCTCCGCGCTCCCGGCGAGCGCGGCGCTGACCGCGCCGCACTGGCTGTGGCCCATCACGACCACCAGCGGCGCGCCAAGCTGCTGCACCGCAAACTCGATGCTCCCTCGCTCGAAGTCGCCGACCACATTGCCGGCAGTCCGCACTACAAAAAGCTCTCCGAGCCCTACGCTGAAAATATGCTCAGGGGGGACCCGGGAATCAGAGCAGGTTACAATCACCGCATAAGGCGCCTGCCCGGCGCCGGCAAGCTCTGCCCGGCGCGCTGGTGACAGATCAACCGGGCTGCGATCTCTGCTCATATACGCTTCATTGCCCCTGGCCAACCTGATAAGCGCCGCCTCCGCCTCATTCAGCCTGTCATCACTGATAAGCGCCGCCTCCGCCTCATTCAGCCTGTCATCACTCATGATCATGCTCTCCTTGATGCCGCTCGCCTTTCTGATGCGCCTTCATTTCTCAATCCTATTCAACCACAGAATAGAGACGCCTACAAAAATCTGTCCCGCTGTGACATAGAATAGTGTCAGGAGGCCACCTATGCAACTCTGCACCGAATGCTATATCCAACGCGACGGCAAAACGCTGATGCTCTATCGCAACAAGAAGGAGCATGACATCAACGCGGGCAAGTGGCTCGGCGTGGGCGGCAAGTTCGAAGCCGGCGAGACGCCCGAACAGTGCCTGCTGCGCGAGGTGCGGGAGGAGGCCGGCGTCACGCTTACTGAGTACAGACTGCGTGGCGTCATGACCTTCGTAACGCTGGATGGTTCGAGCGAGCCGCTCTACATCTTCATCTTCACGGCCTCAGCGTTTACCGGCGAAGTCGGCGACTGCAACGAGGGCACCCTGCAATGGATCGACACCGACAAGATCGCCGACCTTGATCTTTGGGAGGGCGACCGCATCTTCTGGGACTGGATCCTGCACGACCGCAGGTTTTTCTCGGCGTACTTCGAGTACGACCGAGACGTGCTGGTCAAGCACGGCGTCAGGTTCTACTGACACAAAAGAACCAATCCCTTTTGCCACACTTGCCCCCCATCACGCTTCGCGGGCCTGGAGCTCGGTCAGGTCGTAGGGAGTTTCCTGGTAGACGCAGTAGTTCAGCCAGTTACTGAAAAGCAGATCAGCGTGAGCGCGCCAGCGTACGACCGGCTCGCAACTGGGATCATCGTCCGGGAAGTAGTGGCGAGGCGGCTCGATCATCATGCCCTCGGCCAGGTCGCGCTCATATTCCTGCTTCAAGGTGTCAGCCTCGTACTCCGCGTGCCCGGTTACAAACACCTGGCGACCGTCAAGGCTCGCCGCCAGATACGCGCCGGCCTCCTCAGACGCCGCCAGAAGGTCCAGCGCCGCGCAGGCCTGTATGTCGTCAGCCGCCACAGTCGTGTGGCGCGAGTGCGGCGCCCAGAACACGTCGTCGAAGCCGCGCGTCAGCTTGTTCTTCGCATCGGTGACCGTATGCTCGAACACGCCGAAGCATTTCTGCGCCAGCGGGCGCTTGTCAATACCATAGTAATAGTACAGCGCCGCCTGCGCTCCCCAGCAGATGAAGAGCGAGCTGAAGACGCTCGCCTGCGCCCAGTCAAAGATTGCGGCCAGCTCCGGCCAGTACTCAACCTCGGTGAAGCTCAGGGTCTCAACCGGAGCGCCCGTCACCACCAGACCGTCCCAGTGCCTGTCCCTGACTTCGTCGAAGGTCGAGTAGAACACCTCAAGATACTCGGACGCCGTGTGCCGTGCCTGATAGGTGGCGGTGCGCAAAAAGGTCACTTCGACCTGCAGCGGCGAGTTGCCCAGCACTCGCAGCAGTTGAGTCTCAGTCGTCTCCTTAGTCGGCATAAGATTGAGCACCAGAATATGGAGCGGACGGATATCCTGCGTCGCCGCCCGCAGATCCGTCATGACAAAGACGTTCTCTTTCGCGAGCGTCGCCTCGGCCGGTAGTCCGTTTTTGATTTTTACTGGCATCTACCTGACCCCCTACTTCCCGCCGCACATCTTGTACAGCTCGTCAACTGTGACAAACGAGTAACCCTGCGCCCTCAGTGCAGTGATAATCTTCGGCAGAGCCGCAACGGTCTGGCTGCGGTCGCCGCCGCCGTCGTGCATGAGGATGATGGCGCCAGGCCGGGCTCCCTTGACAGCTGCGTTCACGATCGCATCAACCCCCGGCGTCTTCCAGTCGCTCGTGTCGGCCGTCCACCACGCCAGCTTCAGGCCCTGAGTGGTGAGCTGCCCGTCGATCTGTGTATTCGAGGCGCCGTAGGGCAGGCGGAACCAGCGTGTCGCCTGGCCGCTGGCCTCTTTTAAGATGCCCTGGCTGTCCTGCAGCTGCGTGTTGATCTCATCGGCGCTGAGCTTGGTGAAATCTTTGTGGTTCCAGCTGTGCAGACCTACCAAGTTCCCATTGCTGGCGCAGGCCTTTGAGAGCGCCGGGTACTTTTTGATGTTCGTGCCCAGCTCGAAAAAGGTGGCCTTTGCTTTCTGCTGCTGCAAAACAGCAAGGATCGACTGGGTGTAACCGTTGTGGGGTCCGTCGTCAAAAGTCAAAGCCACGACCTTCGGCTTGACCGTCGTGGTTGTGTAGGCCTGCAGAAGCGTGTCGATCGGCGCGGTGGCGTCAATAGATGACAGCACTTTGCCCGTCACCGTGTCGACCGTTTGTAGCAACGCCCCCGGCGCGCCTTTGCGCTTCAAACTGATCAGCTGGCCCTTGCCCTGAAGAACCGTCTTCTGCGGCAGCGCAACTGACTTCTGCGCGGTTTTGTGGACGATATCCTGACCCCGGATCAGCTCGATCGTAGCGCCGCGCAGGATCCGTTCATGCGAACGTAGCGCGCGCCCATCGATCTTGATCTGCGGGGGCTCGCCCCCCACAGGATCCAGCACCTGGCCGGTATCGACTTTTAGCTTCCCCCGATAGGAGGCAAGATCGAAGGTATCACTCAGAAAGACGTTGATCTCAGTTCCTGATTTCACTTTGTAGGCGTGGGCATTAACGGTCACCGACACCGGCAGATGAAACCACACGGGAGCCCAGGTATATACGACATACGCCGCTGCCAGCACAAACGCCAATCCCATGAGCGTCAGAAGCGGTATCCGCCACCAACGTGATGTGTGTGAAGAGTTCTCCATGTGCTCCGCCTAACTGAGAGGCCCCCTTGCCCTGCTGTGTTTAATGATCAGTTCTCGTCGTCAGCTTCATGAAGACCTTGTTCGTAGCCCTCAGAAAATCCCTGCCACATATCCCGGACACGCTTCGTTGCTGCCTTGCCGGTATCGCTTTCCCGTAGCTTTTTCGCCGCCTGCTGCGTCCCCACAATCGCTTTTACCGTCGCTGTTGTCATCGTCTCGCCTGCTTTTGCTGCCGCCGGACGACCCCGCGCGGCCCAGATTGTGGACGCCGCGTTGGCCACATGCCCTGCGGCAGCCCCTGCCTGCACAGCCATGCGCTCTGCGGCGGCATTCGCCTTTCCGGATACTTTCCCCGCCAGCGCCGCAAGCCCCCCCGCATAGCCACAGGTCTTCGCCTTCGTGTCGACCATCAGCACATGAGGCACTTCTTCCTGCTGAGCCTCGATGAAGCGCAGTACATAGCTGGCAGGAAGCGTCCGCTTCCCCAGCGTCGCATCGCTTGCGACGCCCGCGCTCACCTCAAGACCCGCAAGGCTCCCATCGTCCCAGCGGATCAGCGCGTCACTTACCTTCCCCAGGCGCTCAAGATCGGTCGTATATACCGGAAGCCCGTAGAAGATGACCGTGCGCTCCCAACTGAAGTCACGGCCAGCGTCTGCCGGAGCCCGCCCCGCCTTCGTGCCGGGAAGCAGTTCAAGCAGCCTCTCGTCCTCATCACCAAGCGCCGGCGCCAAGATGTCGCGCGCCACATAACGATGACTGAGCCGATGACCAAAAACCGAAGCCGGCCATCGGCGCTTCACAGAAAATCCCACCGCACGCAGATCGTCCAGGTCAAACAACACGTCGTCGACGCGCCCCATCCGCTTGATCTTCCCGTTTGGCTTTTTGTACAAAACAGGTACGCGATATACCTCTCGCAAAGAAACTTGTGAGTTAACCGTCATAGGATCTCCGGCCAGCAAGGCCTCGTCTTGCCAGCCAGCGAAGGGTCTGCGCTTACTGCACCGCTTCGGCCGCGTCCTGCTGGGCCTGAGCCTCGACTTCGCCCTCGCCGGCGGAGGCGACCTGCGCCACCTTTTCGCTGACGGCGTGCAAACCGTCGGCAGCCGTGCCCGCGGCTGAAGTCACTGCAGCGTTCAGGCGAGCGCGCGCGATCTCGATCTTCTCACGGATCTGCGTGTTGGCAACGCCGGCCTTGTCGCTTGCCGTCGAGTACAGCTCGACTGCCTTGTCTTTACCCGTCGCGTAGATATCGCCCGCGTTGTTGATGTAATCTTTGGTCTTCTCCGCCAAAAACTCCCGGGTCTCTTTACCTGGCTTCGGCGCAAACAGCAGCCCCGCCGCTCCGCCTACCAGCGCGCCCAGGATAAAACCGCCCAGTCCGAATCCCGCATTCTCTTTTGACATCTTCATACCTCCAGTTCAGGTTCTTTTGATTTACGTTGTTTCCTTATTATTATACGCACAGTTTTGGACGCTCCAGGAGGAGTAACGCTTTCTCTATACATTCTCCAGCTTGAGCAGAGCTCGTCCAACCGCTCACTTTAACGCGATAACGCGCGGGAGCCTCGTCCAGATTCGTCGCTCCCCGTATCCGCGCGCGCGCCTGACCACGGGTCGCCAACAGCTCGATAAGTACATGTTCAAGCAGGTGGGCGAGCTCCGTGCGCCGTGCCTCATCGAAAAAACTGCGATGGCGCCCGTTGTCGCAGCGGTGCCGCCGCAGCCCTGGCAGCACCTCGAAGAGCGGCCTGACGTCAAGACCCTCGGTCGTTGTCGGCGCCCCCGGCCGGGGTTCGTAGTAAAGCCGTAGCGTGCCGTCAGTAAACGAGTGGAGCCTGACCACCGCAAACCGCGCGGTCCACGTCACAGGCTCGTCAGGCGACGGCGCCCGCTGTTCGCTTCCTGACGCTCTCATAAAACGATCGCCCAGCGGATGGTCTGCACGCCGGAAAAACCCAGCGCTGTAGCCAGACCGTTGGACAGATCGAAGTCGCGGCCCTCGATGTAGGGGCCGCGGTCCTTGACCGGCACGACCACAGTACGCCCGTTATAGCTGATTGCAACCTTGGTCCCCAGGGGCAGCGTCTTGTGAGCAACCAGCAGGATCGTTTCCGTATACAGCGTGCCATCTGCCGTCTGATTACCGTAGAAACCCGGCCCGTACCAGCTGGCCTTCGCCGTGTGCCAGCCGGTGATCGCATTGACCTGAGCGGACGTCAGATAGTTGACTCCCTCGACCAGAGGCTCCGTACTGCCCGGATCCAGACCGAACAACACCGCTGACAGATCTCCCTGCCCCATCAGAGCGGCGTCCTGCTGTTTCTGCTGCTCCGCCAGCTGCCTCTGGATCTGAGCATAGTCGCGATTCGGCGACTGCCCGACCGCGGGAAGCTGCGACGGCGTGATCAGACTTCGCAGGAAGTCATAACCCGCAATGCGCGCCTGCTCGGCACTCAGGGCCGTGGTCTCAGCCGAGGGCAGGAAGTTCTGCATGTTGAAGCGCTGGTCGGCAGGCAGGGGATCCGACAGCCGGGAACTCTCGGCGTCGCTTACCCCAAACCGCGTCGCGCCGCCGACCGACGAGCCCTGGGGTGAAACATTCAGCGAGGGCGCGGCCTCCTGCGCGGCGTCCGCGGAGGCGCCCGACGTCTGTGGCAACAGCGTCATCGTCATCGCAAACAGAAGAGCCGGCGCGATTATCGCCGCCATGAACCCCCGCTGTGACCGGCCCCTAGCCCCTGCCCTCATCATCACACTCCTCATCCTCTTCGCCATCAGACTCAAGAAGTTCCAACTTCTGCACACGGATGCGACTGATCCGGCGCCGCCGCATGGCGGTCACCGTGAAGCGGTAGCCCTCATACTCAAGCTTCTCTCCCACATGGGGGATATGGTCCAACTCGTCAAGCAGCCAGCCTGCGATCGTATCATACTCATCGCTTTCCTCAAGCGGAAATCCCTGCCCGATCGCATCGGACACGTCGAGATCTCCGGGCACCAACCACTCGTCAGGACCCACAACGCGGATCTGCGCCGTGTCCCGATCGAACTCATCGTCAAACTCGCCCACGATCTCTTCCGCGATGTCTTCCATCGTCACCATGCCGGCCGTGCCGCCGTACTCGTCCACCACAACCGCCAGCTGGTAGTGCTGCTGCTGCATCTCTTTAAGCAGCGCGATGAGGTCCTTGGTCTCGGGGATGAACACCGGCTCGTGCAGATAGCCCGTAATCGGATCGTCGCCCCGCGTATCAGAGAGCGGCAACACCAGGTCTTTCAGCACCAGAATGCCGATTACCTTATCGAAATCTTCATGAAAGACCGGCGCGCGGGAGAAGCCTGTCGCATGCAGATACTCGGCCGCCTCGCGTACCGACTGCGTATCCTCGACAAACATCATGTCAACACGGGGAACCATGATCTCGCGCACAACAGTGTCGCCAAGGTCGAAGATCTCGCTGATCATGCGCTTCTCTTCGTCCTCAAGCGTGTCCTGTTCGGCAACCATCAGCTGGATCTCTTCCTCGCTGACGCCGGTCGCCTCGTCGCCTGGCTTGATACCAAATAGACGGCTGACCACGTTGGTGCTCGCCGTCAACAACCACACGATCGGGCGCGCCAACGCGGCGAAAAACGAGATCGGACGCGATACTGCGCTGGCAACGCCGTCTGCGCGCTGCAGGCCCAGGCGCTTCGGCACCAGCTCGCCCAGCACCAGGTTGAGATAGGCGATCAGTAGCGTGACCAGGACCAGCGCCAGGCCGCTCGCGATCGACGAGAGCGGACCCCAGCCCAGGCTGACCAGCCAGCGCTTCAGCGGAATGGTAAGCGCTACCGCAGCCGTCGCCGAAGCCAGCATGCCGACCAGCGTAATGGCCGTCTGGATAGTCGCCAGAAAGCGGGTGGGATCCTCAACCAGCTTCAGCGCGACCGCAGCGCCCCGCTTGCCCTGCCCCGCCAGATGCTGCAGGCGCGACTTACGGGCAGATATGAGCGCGATCTCGGCTGCCGCAAAGTAGCCGTTGATCACGACAAGAACGATGATGAAGAGAATCTCTCCCGTAGGACCGCTCATGGGTTACTGGATCTGACCTTCCTCAACCGGCGGTATCACTGCCGAAACATCGGGCACCTCGGGATGATCCGGCACTTCCGGATAGTCCGGCACCACCGAAATGTCCGGCACTTCCGGGTGATCCGGCACCACAGGCGCCGCTGGTGCTGGCGGAGCCGGAGCTACTGGCACTGGCGTCGGCGGAGCCGGAACCGACACCGATACAGGCGCCGGAGCCGGAGCTACTGGCAAGTCAGGGATGAACATTCCTTCCCCATAGCCCGGCAACAGACAGCGTACGCCCGACGCCGCCTGCTTCTTCTGTGCCGGCCAATTGTCGAAGGCCAGAATACACAGGCAGATAATATAGCCAAGACCCGGTATCAACGCAAGCAGTCCCAGCCAGCCGTTATAGCCGGCCCGATGAAATATGCGATAAAACAATACGATATAAAACGCTAAAAGAAGCACCACGAACAAAAGCGAGCAAAAGACTGCGCCCAGTGCGTTGGCCCAATCAGCTGACGATTGATTAAATGTCATGTTCCTTCGACCTACCTCTCATAACATCCCTTGATACGTATGTTAACAGGCGCAGGAACTTCTGCAAAAAATCGTCATCAGAGGGTTGTGTCGGAGGGCTCTTTGACGTAGTGTTTACGTCCGTTGCAGATATATTGCTTTCGCCCCAATAGTGAAACATTACTTTTCAACATGGATGTTACTGAGACATATGATGTCAGCTCGTTGCTATGGTAAACTTGCTAGCCCTAAGGGAAAACCATCACGCTCGACTAATTAGCGTAGTGGGGGATGAACGCATCCAGCATGAAGTCGGCGTCTTGCGTGCGATCCGCCTGCTTGCTGGTGTCGGTCAGGCCAAAGTAGCGGGTCTGGCTCTCGCTCACGTCGTTCCAGGCGCTGTCGACGATCAGCCACCTGCCGTCCAGGCGTACCTTGACCCAAGCGTGGCCCTCGCCTGTCGACTTCACCGTGCCGGTCACAAAGATGCAGGGCAGGCCGGCCTGATCAGCCAGGGCCTTGAAAGCCGCCGCATATGAGGCGCATACGCCTGTGCCCTTCAGCAGGACGCCGGTCGCGTTTTGAGCGTAGGGATAGTCCCGGTAATACTTCTGTGCCGTACCAAGGTCCCAGGTATTGCTGTCCTGGTAACTTGTCGAAGCGTCAAACGCAGCGGTGTCGTAGGAAGCATGCGCAATGAGCCAGGCATTGATGGCCCGCGCTTTCGCCTGGTCGCTCATACCGCTGGTGATGATCTGGGCGTCAACCGCCTGCACCTTGGCCCAGAGCTGCTGCTGCAGCTCCTTCCAGTTTTCAATCTTGTAAAACGGCGTGATGTAGAGGAGCGTTCTGCTGTCGCGCTCGATCGTTTGGACCGACAGACTGTCGTAGAGGATGTAAGGGTTCTGATCGACCGCTTCGTCAAGCACATCGTCGATCGCCGGGGCGTCCGGCGCGTTCAGGTACTCCGTCGCGTCAAGATAGAAGTCGCCGGCCATCAGATTAGTCGCCAGAAACTTCACAAAATCGGTGGAACCGTTAACCGGATAGGGCACCTGAGCCATCGCCGTCTGAGGCTTCACCTCCCGGTAGGTGCTCCAGTCGATGCTGTCTTTCTTGTAGGCGAAGCGCGCCGGACTGCTCCCCTTCTGAACCAGCGTGGTGCTTCCGTCCGCCATTGTCATCGCCCGAGAGGCATCCGGGGCAGAACCTTGCTTGCTAGCAGAACCTTGCCCCACAAGATGAACCTTGGTCCCCAGCTGCTCCTGTGCGAAGCGCGCCGGACTCAGTGGTATCTGGGAGAGCAGAGGCATGAGCGAATGAAACTCCAGCGGGCCGCGGGCCGCCCCGCGCGTAGCAACGACCGCGAGAGCGATCTTCCCGTTGTCCTTCGTGCTGAACTGCTTGATGTCAAACCAGTAGGGGTTGATCCCCCCGTTTTGCTCCACAAACGCGCGGTTCGTCTCGATCTCATCCTCCGAGATCTTGAATACCCCCGCAAACAAAGCCTTATCGGTGAGGTCGGTTGAGGTCTTGTCCGTCTGCCGGGCAACGCTGAACCGAAGCTCTCGTCTCACGATATCGGGGTTTGACACGACGATAGTAGCGGTCGACGTACGCGTAGCGTCGGAGTATTCCACCCGGTCAACAACTTCCTTTTCGAGAACAAGCTGATAGCCGGTTGCTCCCTTAACCGGCGACCAGCTGACGTGGAGGTCGCCGTCGGGAGTAACGCTGCTGCGAACTGACGCGGGCGCCTGCAGCGCGAAGTCCGCAGAGTCAACGGTAAACATGGTCACCACCGGACGTCTGAGTTTCTTGCCGTCAGCGCCGATGTAGCGCACAAGATAGTAGCGCGCGAAACCATTCCAGGTATCGGGCGACACCAGTTCGATCTGAGGTGGCTTCGGATCTGCGGAGTCGGCTACGGTAGCGTCCCGGTAATCGGCCGCTAAGACGCCCCCGGGCGCAGGACTTACGATCACCTGCGCCGCGCCTCTCTGGGATTGCCACACTTCCGCCGGAACTTGGTGCTGCAAGTCAGGATCAGAAAAGACCTGAGCGACGTCGCTCAGACTAAGGTCGTCTTTCGCGCGGGGAGCGCCTGTGACGGTCGTTTTATTCAGATCGACATTCTTATCCAGGGCGAAGCTGAATTGTTTGGTCGGGCTGACCTTATGAAGCGGCATAGTTGCGTCATATGGCCTCTGGCTATAGGCGACGCCATAGGCCGCTCTCATCTGACCCTGCCGGTACAGACTCACGCCCGCACCTGCGACAGCCGCTACCAGCGCCGCCCCCAGGAGAGCCGCGATGATCCTGCGCCGATATGTCCTGCGAAGTTTAGTCATCTCTCCTTTAGGGGCTGACTAAGGTGCTGATACGGGATGTGACAAGGGGAGCTGTCCCCCCTGTCGCATTATTTGAAGTCGCCGGGTTCTACGTGTTGGATGAACTTATGGAAGTCATCGAAGAGTTTCCGGGGGGCTTGGGTTTGCTCGGAAGTCTCCTCATCGTCGGCGCCGACCATCTGGGTCTTTACCGAGGTCTCCTGGTAGACTTTGTCCGCAATAAACAGCGGCGCGTGAGTGCGCAGCGCCAGAGCGATCGCGTCGCTGGGGCGGGCGTCAACCGTCACCTGCTCAACTCCGCGCAGGAAGTCAAGCGTCGCAAGGAAGGTCCCTTGCGCGAATGAATTGATTTCGACACGTTCAAGGCTCAGGCCCGCCGCCTGCATGGTACTGACGAGCAGATCATGCGTCGTGGGGCGCGAGAAGCTGAGACCGTGAGCGGCTGAGATGATCGCGTGCGCCTCGGGGCGCCCCAGAGCGATCGGCACGAGTCGTTCCGCCGGATCGGGGGAACCGGCAAGCTTGAGCAGCAGCACCGGCTGCTGCGTACTGGGGTCGAACGCCAATGAAGCGATATCAAGGGGTAGCATGGTCCCCATCCTGGTTCCCTCCTTTCTAATGGACTCTCTCTATTTTACACCTTTAAGTTGTAGAAACTATGAAGCCGCTCTGCTATCCTAGAAGGGTTCTTTTGAAAGTGGGGCTTTAGCTCAGTTGGGAGAGCGCGGGCTTTGCAAGCCTGAGGTCAGGGGTTCGAGCCCCCTAAGCTCCACCACTTGTCGATAGCAGACGGTAAAAAGCTGCTTGGATACAGATGTTGAGTTGCTGCGTGAGGCGGTCCTTTTGAAGCTAAGAATTGATGATCTTGAGATCAATTACTTGGTGCAAGGTTCCGGAGACTACGTGTTTCTTCTTCATGGATGGGGCGCAGGTCTCGAATCATTCGCACAGATTGCTCCCGTGATTGCAGAGAAGTATACGGTGGTCTCGCTGGATCTTCCGGGTTTTGGTGGCAGCGAGGAGCCCCCCGATGTCTGGGGCGTCTCGGAGTACGCCGCCTGTGTCGTCCGTTTTATCGAACATTTTCAGTGTGATAAGGTCATACTGCTCGGGCATTCTTTTGGGGGACGCCTGATAATCAAACTGAGCAGCAGGAAGGATCTTCCTTTTTCGATAAGCAAGATCATCCTTGTTGACAGCGCGGGGATTCTACCCAGAAGGTCCTGGAAGTACCGACTGAGGGTTTTCGCCTATAAGGCCGGCAAGCGTTTCCTGGGCACGGCGCCAGTCGCGAAGGTGTTTCCGGACGCTTTGGGCCGCTTCCGGAAAGCGATGGGGTCTTCAGATTATTCGCAGGCCTCAGAAAAGATGCGCGCCGTCCTCGTGAAAACGGTCAACGAAGATCTTGAGCCGCTGCTGAAAAACATCAGCGCGCAGACCCTCCTCATCTGGGGTGAAGACGATACCGCCACTCCGCTCTCGGACGGTCAGAGAATGGAAAAATGTATCACGGGCGCCGGCACGGACGCGGGGCTGGTGACGCTTAAAGCCGCCGGGCATTTCTCTTTTCTCGACCAGCCCTATGTGTTCTCAGAAGTGATCCGATCCTTCCTGGGTATAGGGGCCTGACATGGTGTTGCTTGCCCTCTGCGTCGTTGCCGCTGTGGCGGCTTCAGGTCTGACGATACTGAAGCACGTGCATATGTTCCAACTGAACTCGTACCGCGCGTCAACACAACTGGGGTGGCTTCGGAAGAACCTGGGTAAAATGTGGGCGCCTCTCATTTTGTTGGCGTGCGCGGTAGCTGCTGTTTTCATACTACTTGTTGTGGCGCAACTGCTCTTTATCGCGTTCTGTCTGCTTCTCTGCTTCGTAAACCGGCCGGGGAAGAACGCAAAAAAGCCGCTGAAATACACCAGCAGGGTAAAAAGGATGCTTGCAACGATCGCGGCGCTTTATGCGCTCGCGCTGCTTTGTGCGCTCCTTCTTCCTGATCCGCTGCGGCTGGAGATGATGGCGCTTCTCGTTGCGCTCACTTTCCTTATCCCGCTGCTTGCCAACGCGCTTAATACGCCAGTGGAGCACGCCATCCGGCGCCACTACCTTGCTGACGCGCAAAGGGTACTGGCGGCCTCCCCCCGCCTGACCGTGATCGGGATAACGGGGAGCTACGGGAAGACGAGCGTGAAGCATTTTCTGACGGCCTTGCTCCAGGCAAAGTACCACGTGCTGATGACTCCGGAGAGCTATAACACGCCGATGGGCGTGGTGATGACGATACGCGAGCAGCTGCGATCAACTCACGAGATCTTTGTCTGTGAGATGGGGGCGCGCTACGAAGGAGACATCAGGGAGCTTTGCGACCTCGTTAACCCGACTCATGGCGTGATCACGGCGATCGGAGAGCAACACCTTGAGACGATGGGCTCGCTGGAAACGATCACCCGGACTAAGTTCGAGCTGGCCGGGGCAGTGGCGGGCAAGGGAATGCTGTTTCTCAACGGAGACAACGAGACCATTCGCGCCAATCTGCCGGAGGGCCAGGCGTATAGGACCTACGGTCTCAGTCCGGAAAACGACTACTGCGCCTTCAATATCGAGACCTCTCAAAGCGGAACCACGTTCTCCCTCAGGGGGGGCGGAGAGACAGCCTGCGGCCTGAAGACTCAGTTGATAGGCGAACACAATGTGGTCAACCTGGCCGGCGCTCTCGCGCTGGCGCACTATCTGGGCGTGCCCTACGACGAGATGAGGCTTGCGCTCAGAAGGATCGCCGCCGTGCCGCACCGCCTGCAACTCATTCAGAACGCACAGGCAACGATCATCGACGACGCCTACAATTCAAACCCCAGCGGCTGCGAGGCAGCTCTGGAAACCCTGGCGCTGTTTGATGGCTGCAAGATCCTGATCACTCCCGGCATGGTGGAGTTGGGAAGCGAGCAAGACGCCCGCAACCGCGTGTTTGGCGAGCAGGCCGCAGCCGTGTGCGACCAAGTGATTCTGGTCGGCGAGAAGCAGACCAGGGCGATTTTCGCCGGCATGACAGACGCCGGCTTTGATCCTTCAAAGATTGTAATCGCTCACAGCTTTACCGATGCGATACGTGAAGCATACGCGCTGACAACCGACCAGCATAAGGTGATACTCTTAGAAAACGATCTACCTGATAATTACTGAGAGGCGGGTATTCTGTAATGGCGATTCATCTGGCGGTATTCTTTGGCGGAAAAAGTGTGGAACACGAAGTATCTATCATCTCGGCGCTGCAGGCCATGGAGGCTCTCGACCGCACGAACTATACGATCATCCCGCTCTACATCACTAAGGACAACGAACTCTATTATGGCGAGCATCTGCAAGATATCGAGGAGTACCGTGACATTCCCGCTTTGTTGAAAAAGAGCACCCAGGTCTATCTGAGAACAACCGGGTCGAAAACCTACGTGGAACCTTGCGCGCGGGGAGTTTTCTCCGGCAATAAGCCGCTGGCGCTGGTAGACGTGGCGCTTCCGATCGTCCACGGAACCAACGTCGAGGACGGCGCCTTGCAGGGCTACCTGACAACGCTGAACCTGCCCTACGCTGGCTGCGACGTCCTCGCCTCGGCGGTGTGCATGGATAAATACGTCTCGAAGTTGCTGCTGAAGGAAGCGGGATTTCCCGTACTGGACTGCCTCCGGTTTACCCTGGCTGACTACAAGACGCCGCAGGAGATCATCAGCCGAGTCGAGAGCAGGTTTGCCTATCCGGTGATAGTCAAGCCGATCAATACCGGATCGAGCATTGGCGTTACGGTCGCAAGCGATGCGGACGGATTGGACGCGGCGCTTGACACAGCGTTTTCTTTTGCGGAAAAGATCATCGTGGAGCCAGCGATACAGCAGCTGCAGGAGATCAACTGCTCGGTAGTAGGCGACTGTGAAGAGGCGGTGGCCTCAGAGTGCGAGGAGCCGCTGGGCTCTGACGAGATACTGAGCTACACGGACAAGTATGTCGGTGGCTCAAAGGGAGAAGCAGGCAAAGGCATGGCCAGCCTGAAAAGGCGGATCCCCGCAGATATCCCCCAGGCGACCAAGGATCGGATCCAGGAGATCGCGACCGGGGCGTTTCAGTTTCTTGGCTGCAGCGGAGTCGCGCGGATCGACTTCCTGATAGACCGTGGCACCAAAGAGGTCTGGTTAAACGAGCTGAACACCATCCCCGGATCGCTGTCATTTTACCTCTGGGAGCCCGTGGGGCTCTCCTACGCTAAACTCCTGGACCGCCTGGTTGAACTCGCACTGAAACGCCAACGAAGAGAAGCGGGAATACTGCACTCCTTTGAGACAAACATTCTGTCAGCTGCCGGACTCCCCGGAAGCAAGAGCCTCAAAGGTGGCAAACGGTGATAGATTACTTCAAGCCCATCCCCTGCGGGAGCGAACATGAACGGTTTTCTTATCAGGAATTAGTCAGTTGCGGAACGCAGTGCCAACGGTCGTGCAACATTCAGTTGATGATCCCGACGACGCATCCGCAGGGTCCATTTGTTTGAGTAAGGACACACTGGTGGGCCCGGGTGGATTCGAACCACCGACCTCACGGTTATCAGCCGTGCGCTCTAACCAACTGAGCTACGGGCCCGTTTCACAGGGATACTATCATAGTGCAAACGCCTCGTGCGGGCAAGTGTCAGGCCTGCGCCAGATGGACCAGCAGAACGCAGAGCTCGGCAAAATCGATGCCGACCGCGCGGGCTGCGGCAGAAAACAGCGAGGTCCGGGTCAGATCCGGGAGCGTGTTGGTCTCGACAAGCCAAGGCTTGCCCTCGCTGTCTACGATCATGTCAGTGCGCGAGTAGGCCCAACAGCCCAGGATCTCATGCGCTTCCTCGGCCAGTTGCTGGCAGAGCCCGTTGACGCTCTCGTCGATGCGCGCAGGGATGACATGCTCGCTCCCCCCTCTGCTGTACTTGCTGTCATAGTCGTGAAACGCGCCACGGGGGACCACTTCGATCGTGGGGAGCGCGTGGGGTTTCTCGTTGCCCAGAACACTGACGGTGATCTCGGCGCCCGCTATGAAGGTTTCGACCAGCACTCGGTCGCCGTAGCCGGCTGCCCGCCTCAACGCCCCCTGCAGATCGTCGACCTCATGCACGACGCTCACCCCCACTGACGAGCCTTCCTGATTGGGCTTGACCACCACGTCGGTCCCTAACTCGTCAGTAATGCGCTGACAACAGGCGTCCCGGGCCTCCGCGATTTCTGCGACCGGCAGCATCAGGTAAGGCGCCGTTGGCAGCTTGCGTTCCTCATAGAGCCGCTTGGTAGCGTTCTTATCCATTGCCAGAGCCGAGGCCAGGACTCCTGAGCCCGTGTAGGGCAGGCCGAGCGTCTCCAGCAGGCCCTGCATCGTGCCGTCCTCGCCTCCTCTGCCCTGCAGAGCGTTGAAGACGACCGCCGGCGAAAAGTCCACCAGTGCAGGGAGAAACGCAAGATCCTTCGTATCAAATGTCCGGATTTCAAAGCCAGCACCCCTGAGAGCTGCCGCCACTCTACTGCCTGTCGCAAGCGATACTTCACGTTCGGCCGAAGTCCCGCCTAACAAGACCGCCACTTTTTCCTGAGAGCTTATCCGCATGTTTGTCGGCTAATTGACGATTTCGCAGGTCACCTGACCGACGCCCGCGTTTTTCATCCCAATCACCTCGGCGGCTGCCCGCGTAAGATCGATGACGCGACCCGCGCCATAGGGCCCGCGGTCGTTGATGCGCACCACCACGCTGCGCCCCTTGTAGGTCACCCTCACCAGCGTGCCGAACGGCAGCGTTTTGTGCGCGGCTGTCATGGCGTTGGGGTTGAAAGGCTCGCCGCTTGCCGTGCCCCGGCCGGTTCCGTACCACGTTGCCAGGCCGGTAAAGATCTGCCCCGTGCCGTTGTAGTCCCCGCCGCCACTTGACGGAGGGTTGTGATTACTCTCGGGCTTTGAGGACGACGAGGGGCGGTTATTGGCCGCCCGCCGGGCTGCGTCAAGCGCCTCCTGCTGCTGCGCAGAGAGCGAGTTGATGTAGTCCTGCTGGGCGATAAGATTGCGGGTCGCCTGCTGACTTTGACGTTTCAGCGCGGCGGTTTCCGCCTCCTGGTTCTTGAGCTGCTGATCCAGGTCGGCCTGGACCGTCGCGCGGTGTTGCAGATCTTTGCGGAGATCGTTGAGTACCTTGGCGTTGCTGTCAGACACCTGGCTGAGCAGGTTGATCTTACTGAAGACCTCCGAGAAGCTCTGGGAGGAAAACACCGCCTCAAGAAAACTCAGATTGCCCGCGCGATACAGATAGTTAGCCTGGATATTCAGCGACTGGCGATTGGTTTCAATGCGCGCGTTGAGCTTCTTGAGTTCCTTGCGGCTGTTCGCGGCGTTTGCCCGCGCGCGCGCGAGTTTGGTCGCGGAGGTCCGATACTCTTTCTGCGCGGTCGCCATCTGGCTTTCCATAGTTTGGAGCTTTTTGGTCGCGGCATCAATGCTGGCGCCTCCGGGAGCCGCCAGGGAGACAGGAACCAGCCCCAGCACCAACGCGCAGGTTAGCAATAACGTACTCATAGTTGTTGCAAAACGTTTCACAATAATAAGACAGACCTCGACCTCAGTATGCGCCATGCGAAATTTCAGTGTATTCCATTTTACCATGCGTCAGCCCGAAAAGGCCCTTGACGCGTCTGGCGCGCCGGGGAATCCCCGATAAAACCGTTGAAATCCCTTTGTAAGGAGCCCTGTGGGGGGGATTGACAGAGCTCCTTACAATGAGCGTGAAACGAGCCAGAAAATCTGTCTCGGAATCACCTTTCGGTCAGGCATGCTCAACCTCGCCCGATTGACGGCGTTTCTGAGCAAGCAGGGCGAAGAGCAAGGCTCCGGCAAGAACAAGAAGCGGGAACTCAATATAAAACTCATCGCCCGTCTGAGGCATACTGGAGGCAGGCGCCTTCAGTGCGACAGGTTTATCAGCAACCGGAGCCGCTGGTTTTGAGATCGGTTTTGATGGCGCCCAGATGATCAGATTGCCATCAGGATCAGTTCCGACTCGCATACCATCAGGGATCGTACCGGCTGGATAATTCGGATTCAGATTCGGATTCTTATTCAGGATCGAGAGACCTGCGCCTTCAACAAAGATGGCGATCTGCTGGATCGGCGCCTTCAGACCAGGAGTATCCTCGGCCTCAAGGGTAAGCACATAGCCAACACCCGGGTAGTTCACTACGCCCCACTTGACGTTGCTGTAGCCAGTAACCTGCAGGCCAACATCTTCCTCGGCGTCATCGACTGAAACACCGGCGATCGCCAGGATCTGATCCTGTGTCAGCGTCACGCCTTTTCGAACATAGGTCACCCGACGCGCCACCTTGATAGTCGGCGCTGTGTTGACGTATTTTACGACGAAGTTATTGTCTGCAGAATCCTCGCTGAGCACGAACGGACCATCGACTTTTATTCCAGGGCCAAAGCCCTCGGGCTGATTCGCAGCGATCAGCGCGGCGATAGGATCTACCTGTGAGCCCACCGCAGCGCTGCCACTCGTAACCGTACCTTCAGCCAGAACGGTGAGAGTCGTCTCAACTCCACCGTTGTCCATAACATAGGTGATCGTATAGCTTACGGGAACCGTAATGGTCGGAGTTGAAATGACGGTATCCTGATCGTTATCCGGAGTAGGATCTTCTTCGTTACCTACCACACGTGCGGTGTTGACAACAGGATTCATTGAGTTCGCATCCGTGTCGCCCGTTATCGTGATCGTCGCGCTTTCCTGCGGCCCCAGCTCTCCTCCGATATAGGTCAGCACGCCGTTATCGATTGAGACATCCGGCGTAGTAGTGCTGGGATTAAGAAGGCCTGCCGGCAGGTTGTCAGTCACCACATAGCCGCTTGAGGAGTAGTTCGGATCCGTGTTGGTCACCTTCAGGGTGTAGGTGATGCTGTCCCCTGGACTAAAGGTGGCGGGAGCAGTCTTGGTCATCTCAAGGTCGATGGGCTCGCCAAGATAGGAGGCGCCGTCATTATTGCTTGTCACAGGGCCGCGCAAGGTATTAACAACCGCAAATGTCGGTGAGGCACTCGTGGGATCAGTGATCCTGATCTGATAGATCCTGCCAGTACCATTACCTAAGATGCCGATAGTGCCATTACCGTAGACCCACTGGGCGCCGTACATATCAGAAGCGATACCCTTGCCGGCCAGTGGGAAAAAGATAGTCGCGCCACTCGACGGATCGATACGATAACAACCTACCGGAGCCGTATTGGCCCAGAATGTCCAGAGATAACCCGCGTAGTAGACCAGGTCAGCCGTGTTAGGTACGCTCTGAGAAAGCGTCACTTGCTGAGCTTGCAGAGTATCGACATTGACGCGCCACATGTTGGTACCGGCACTGTTACGTCGGACAAACAGGGTGTTGACCCAGTCGCCGGCGCCCATGGCGCCTGCTGCCATATATTGACCGGTGGTTGGTAGCCCATTAACGGCGCCCAGATCTGTCGCAACGCCATCCTGGCCTATCCGGACAAGGTGGTCGATGCTGTCCGCGTTGATCCCATACAGATACCTGTCAACGGGATTAAAACCGATGGCATTATAGTTGAGAGGTTCGACCGCACCGGCGGGGCTGAGCGTGGCGGTATTGTCTCCCGCCTGTGTCGCGGTGTAAAGCTGCGTGCCCTTATTATTGGTCGCAGACCCATACTGCGCCACAAAAACAACTGAACTTCCCTTATCAAACGGATCTCCCGCCGCCGCCTGAGCAGCAGAAGGAAAACCCATCCCCGCCAGCACAAGTACGGCAGAAACAAGCAGCGCGGTTGCCCGTGTGGACTTATTCTTTTTTATGATCTTAAGCCCTGGCATAACGCCGCCCCTCTTCGTTTCGCCCTTCTCAGAGTAAGCTATTTTTCCAGTTTCCCTTTTCAAACTTCTACCAAAATCGTTTGCGTCGCATAACCCTGAGATAGAAACTTCCACACTCTAGTATCCCGCATGTTCAAAACTTTTACCAGACACCAGCCGTGGAAGTACCATTAATCGTCGCATGAGCGGGATTAATCCAATACGAACTGAAGTCCACTGCTTGGCTATATATCCTACGAATCGTATAGCCATCTCCCCCTAGAAGTGGACTTGCGTTCGTCAGATACTTATTAGACGTATGAGCCAGGCAAATTATTACCCCTGAATGAAAAAAATTTTCGCCTGGCGAGCCCTCGCCGCGAAGATGCGCAGCAAAGGGAGGGCGACCCGCACTGGGGGAGTACGTGCAGGCCGCCCATATCAGGGGGAATATGATCAGAGGCATATACCTCCGGTCACCATAGGTCAGTGAGGCTCGGAGGTGACAGACGCCGGGCGCCTGTCACCTTCCTTCAACGACTAAGCGAGCCTCGCGCGCTTACGAAGCGCAATCAGAACAAACGCCAGCATCAGCGCTAGCCCCATCGGAGTGATCACGGTCACCGCGTCGCTCGTCTTAGGCATCCCGCTGGCAAGCGCCGGGGCCGGAGAGTACAGCGTAAGATTGCCGTCAGCATCCCTGCCCCACATGACGCCCGCAGGCGGCGTGGGAAGCTTCCCATACTCCGGATCATTCGGACTGAGCGGCTTGACCGCCGTGCTCTTGGGCTCGACAAAGACCGCGATCTCCTTAAACGGAGCATCCAGCCCGCCCGAGTCCTTAACGTTCAGCCGGATCACATAGCCCGCGCCGCCCGGATAGTTGACCACCGACCAGGCAATGTTGTCATAGCCAGACACACTC
>JGI20166J26741_11634473_pt1 | contig 46316 bp, 41 predicted proteins | sample TergutCu122P5_FD_26741 | JGI IMG/M metagenome (IMG submission 26741)
CGACGATGAGCGCCGCCAGCGAGTTGAAAAGCACGGCGATCACTGCGCCGGTCAGTCCGTACCGCGCAACGAGCAGCCCGGCGATGGCCATGCCGCCGGCGAAGGCGACGAACCAGCTCCAGCCGTACAGCGCGCCAGCCGTCGCGGTCGGGCCGACGATCCCTTCGCGTCTGGACGCCCGCACTCCGGCCGCCGTTGACGTCACGGCCGCGAGCACGAGCAGTGTGAAGAAGACGGCGTATGCCCAGACGGTCGTTTGCCCGCCGCTTGACCGGGAGCCCAGCCACATACAGCCATACCCGATCAGCCAGGCCATCCCCCAGATGGCCATCATCAGGCGCGACATCGTGGTGCTGGCGGTTCGGGCGCGCGCCTTGCCGTCACGGATGATGCCCATCGCGTCGGCTGGCCCGAGCGCCTCGGCAGTGTCCGCGAGAACTTGATCGTTGTTCATGCCAACTACTTTGCATCACAAAGCTAGCCTTGTCAAGTCGTACCGACAGGATGACGGAGATCTACTGGGACGCCAGCGCTCGGTTGACGGCGCTGAGCACGGCCTTCAGGGACGCGTTGGTGATGTCGGCGTCGATACCGACGCCCCACAGGACCTGGCCCGCGCCGCCCGAAGGTGCCGTCTCCCCGACCTCGGCCTCGACGTAGGCCACGGCGTTGGCGTCCCCGCCGCTGGTCATCGCGTGCTCGGCGTAGTCGAGAACACGGACGTGGATGCCCAGGCTCGCCAGCGCGTCGACGAAGGCGGAAACGGGACCGTTGCCCTCGCCGGCAGCGTCCTTCTCCTTGCCGCCCACGCGCAAGCGCGCGGCGATCGTCGACTGCCCGCCGGCCGTGGACGTCGACTGGCTCAGCAGTGCCAGAGGCTCGGTCCGGTCGAGGTACTCGTCGTGGAACAGCTGCCACAGGGTCGCCGAGCTGACCTCGCCGCCACCCTCGGCGTCCGAGTGAGACTGCACGACGCGGCTGAACTCGATCTGCAACCGGCGCGGCAGGTCGAGGTTGTGGTCCGATTTCATCAGGTAGGCCATGCCGCCCTTGCCCGACTGCGAGTTGACGCGGATCACCGCCTCGTACGTGCGCCCGATGTCGAACGGATCGACCGCCAGATACGGCGCCTGCCAGACGATCTCATGCACGTCGACGCCCTGCTCGTCGGCCCGCTGTTGCAGCGCCTCCAGGCCCTTCTTGATCGCGTCCTGGTGCGAGCCGGAAAACGCCGTGAACACGAGATCGCCGGCATACGGCGTGCGCGGCGGCACCGCCATGCCCGTGCAGTATTCGACGGTCCGGCGGATCTCGTCGAGGTTGGAGAAATCGATGGCGGGATCGATGCCCTGCGAATACAGGTTCATCCCCAGCGTCACCAGATCGGCGTTGCCCGTGCGCTCGCCCTGGCCGAACAGGCAACCCTCGACGCGCTGCGCACCGGCCAGGACGCCCAATTCGGCGGCCGCCACGGCGGTGCCCTGATCGTTGTGGGTGTGGACGGAAACGCAGGCGAATTCGCGCCGGCTGATGTGGCGGCAGAAGTATTCGACCTGGTCGGCGAACACATTCGGCGTGCAGACCTCGACGGTGGCCGGCAGGTTCAGGATGATCTCGCGATCGGCGTCCGGCTGCCACACGTCCATGACCGCTTCGCAGACCTCGACGACATAATCGGTGGGTGTTTGCGAGAAGATCTCCGGGCTGTATTCGTAGCCGAATTCGACGTCGCTCAGGTACTTCTCGGCGGCGTCGATGACCCACCGCGTGCCCTGCTGGGCCAGTTCGATCGTCTGCTTCTCGTCGAGACGGAAAACCACGCGCCGGAACAGCTCGGCCACCGCGTTATACAGGTGGATGGACGCCCGCTTGGCGCCGACCAGCGACTGCGCGGTGCGGTCGATCAAATCGGCCCGGGCCTGCGTCAGCACCGAAATGGTGACCCCGTCGGGAATCGCCGACTCGTCCTCGATCAGGCTGCGCACGAAATCGAAATCGGTCTGCGAAGCGGACGGGAAACCGATCTCGATTTCCCGATAGCCCATGGAGACCAGGAGATCGAACAGCTTGCGCTTCTTCGATGGCGTCATCGGGTCGATCAGGGCCTGGTTGCCGTCGCGCAGATCGGTCGACAGCCACCGCGGCGCCGTCGTCAGACGTTTCTGCGGCCACGTGCGGTCGGGCAGCTCCTGGCCGATCGACGGCTTGTAGCGCCCCATGTGCATGGGCGAGGCCATGGGCTTGGGCTTGGGGTGGGGTCGGGTGGTGGGTGCTGGGTAGTTTGTCATCGGATTCCTCGGTCACGGGTTGGACGCCAGGCGTGTCGACACTCCGCAGCGAGGTCGTCTGGCCTAGATTACCGAGCCTCGCTGCGGCCCGGAAGCAACAGGGACCGCGCCAGCATGGAAACAGCTTAGCGCACTTGCCGCCACCAAGCCGCCCTGCCGTGGGGTCGCAATCAGCAACGGCGGGGTGACGGGGTGCTCGAGCAGAGAACCCATCCCCCAGAAGGCGACGGTGCGGCGAAGTCTCGCCTCAGCACCAGTGCGGCCAAGGGAACAGTCGCTCGGGTGCCCCGCCGGCCCGTCGGTGCCTAGGCGCCCCTAGAAACCCAGGCGTGCCAGATGCTTCGCATCGGTCTGCCAGTTGCCCAACACCTTGACGCGCAAGTCCAGGTGCACCCGCATGTCCAGCAGCGCGTTGATGCGCAGCCGGGCGTTGGTGCCGATCTCCCGGATCATCGATCCCTGCTGGCCGATGACGATGTGCTTCTGGGACTCGCGCTCGACGATCAGATTGGCGAAGACGTCGTAGAGGGGCTTGTCCTCGGGGCGGTCGGGCCGCAGGTTGATCTCGTCCACCTCGACGGCGATCGAGTGCGGCAGCTCGTCGCGGACGAGCTCGAGAGCGGCCTCACGGATGAACTCCGCGATCATGACGGCGCTGGGCTCGTCCGTCACGTCGGAGCCGGGATAGTAGCGCGGCCCCTCGGGCAGCAACGACGTGAGCACGGACGTCAGCTCGTCCACCTGCCAGCCCGTCAGACCGGAGCACGGCACGATGTGGGCCCACTCGATACCGAGCTCGGTGCCCGCCGCCTCGACCTCGACCAGGTGCTGGCCCAAACGATCGGGCCGCACCAGATCGCCCTTGGTGACGGCCGCGACCAACGCCGGCCGGTGCCCCAGCGACGCCAACTGCGCGACGATGCGACGGTCGCCGGGCCCGATGCGCTCGTCGGCGGGCAGGCACACGACCACGACGTCGACGTCGGCCAGCGTCTCGGCCACCAGGTCGTTCAGCCGCTGCTGCAGCAGCGCCCGCGGCTTCGACAACCCCGGCGTGTCGACCAGCACGAGCTGGGCGTCCGTAACGTTCACGATGCCTCGGATCGCGTGCCGCGTCGTCTGGGGCTTGTCCGAGACGATCGCCACCCGGGTGCCCACTATCGCGTTCAGCAGCGTCGACTTGCCGGCGTTCGGCCGTCCGACCAGGCAGGCGAACCCGGAGCGAAACACCGTCTCGTCAGTCATCGGCGCCCGCCCCTGGCTCGTCGCCGGGCGCGGGGCGCACGACGAACGTGGCGATCTGGTGGCGGCGCCCGACGGCCTGGTCGGCCGTGAACTCGAGGCCCCGGTGGACGATGGAGGAGCCCGGCAGCGGCACCTCGTTCAGCGCCTTGGCCACAAGCCCCGCCACGGTCTCGACGTCGTCGTCCTCGAACTCGCCGCCCGTCAGCTCGCCCAGCTCGTCCAAGGGCAGCCGCGCCGGCACGCGATAGGCGCCGTCGCCCAGTTCCTCGACGCCGACCGGCTCGGCGTCGTATTCGTCGGTGATCTCGCCGACGATCTCCTCGACGAGGTCCTCGAGCGTCACGATGCCGGCCATGCCACCGAATTCGTCGACCACGACCATCATGTGCGTGCGGGTGGCCTGCATGTCGCGCAGGAGCTTGTCGACGGGCTTCGAATCGGGGCAGAACGCGGCGGGGCGCATCACGTCCCGCACGCGGATCTTCCGCTCGGACTCGGCGTTGGCGAAGATGCGGCCCATGACGTCCTTGACGTGCATGACGCCGACGATGTCGTCCATCGTCTCGCCCGTCACGGGGATGCGCGAATAGCCCGACCGCAGAGCCATCGAAAGGCCTTGCCGCAGCGTTTTGTCGGCCTCGACGACCAGCACGTCGGGCCGGGGCACCATGACCTCGCGCACCAGCGTGTCGCCCAACTCGAAGACCGAGTGGATCATGTCGGCCTCGTTCTCTTCGATGACGTCGGACTCTTCGGCGAAGTCGACGAGATCGCGCAGCTCGGCCTCGGTGGTGAACGGGCCGTCGGCGTACCCACGGCCCGGCGTCACGGCGTTGCCCACGACGATGAACAACTGCGCGACCGGGCCGAAGACGGTCGTCAACACCCCCATCAGGCGCGCCGAATGCAGCGCCACCCAATCGGCCTTCTGACGCCCGAGCGTCTGCGGGAAGACGCCCCAAAATACGAACCAGATGACCACGAGAATCGCCCCGGCGACCAGCAGGCGCTCCCACAACGCCGGCATGTGTGCGAAGATCACGAGCGCCACCAGCAGCGCCGCCACCACCTGACAGATGATGCGCAGCAGCGTCGAGGTGTTGATCGTCGGCGCCGGGTCCTCGGCGATGTCGAGCACCGCGGAAGCGCGCGAGGCCCCCCGTTCGACCAGCGCGTGGGCCCGGGCCCGCGACATCGCGTGGAAGGCGGCCTCGACGGCGGCGAACCACATGGCCACCGCCGCCAGCAGGACGGCGACGCCCAGATGCACCCAATCGCCGTGCGTCATGGCATCACCGCCGCGCCCGCTGGTTGTGCCAGTCGCGGATCAACCGGTCGTTCAGCCCGAACATCTCGTCGTGGGCGGCCTTGTCGTCGTGGTCGTATCCCAGAAGGTGCAGCAACCCATGCACCAGCAGGTACTCCGCCTCGTCGTCGGGCAGCCGGCCGTGCTCACGGGCCTGGCCGGCCGTCACCGCCGGGCACAGGACGACGTCGCCGAGCATGCCCTCGGGCGGGGGCTGGCCGGGAGCGGGCACGCGAAGCTCGTCCATCGGAAAGCTCAGCACATCGGTCGGGCCGGGCAGATCCATGAACGTCTTGTGGTAGTGCGCCATCGTCGGTTCGTCCACGAGCAGGATCGACAGGTCGACCTGCGGATGGATGCGCAGTTCGCGCAGCACGAACGCCGCCAGACGCACCAGGCCCTGCTCGTCGGCCGGCAGGCCGGATTCGTTGTTGATGTCGATCATCGGCCCGTGCCCCGCCTGGCCGACGGACGCTCGCCGCCGCGCGCCCCGGCCGTCTGGGTCCGGGACGGCCGGCGCGAGGCCGGACCATCGATCGCCTGCGCCTCCTCGTACACGGCGTACGCGGCGACAATGCGTCCGACCAGCTCGTGACGGACGACGTCGGCGCTCGTCAGCATGCAGAAGGCGATGTCATCGACGCCGTCGAGGATGCCGCGCACCTCCTTGAGGCCCGAACGCTGCCCGCCCGGCAGGTCGATCTGGGTGATGTCGCCCGTGACGACGACCTTGGAACCGAAGCCCAGCCGCGTCAAGAACATCTTCATCTGCTCCATCGACGTGTTCTGGGCCTCGTCCAGCACGATGAACGCGTCATTCAGCGTGCGGCCGCGCATGTACGCCAACGGCGCCACCTCGATGACGCCATTGGTCATCAGCTTGGGAATCGAGTCGGGATCGATCATGTCGTGCAGCGCGTCGTACAGCGGCCGCAGGTACGGATCGATCTTGTCCGACAGCGTGCCGGGCAGGAAGCCGAGCCGCTCGCCCGCCTCGATCGCCGGGCGGGTCAGAATGATGCGGTTCACCTGCTTGGTTTGCAGCGCCTGCACGGCCTTGGCCATGGCCAGGTATGTCTTGCCGGTGCCGGCCGGGCCGATGCCGAAGACCACCGTGTGGCGGTCGATCGCATCGACGTAGCGCTTCTGGTTCACGGTCTTGGGACGGATCGTCTTGCCGCGGCTGCTCAAGATGTTGGCCGTCAGCACCTCGGCCGGGCGCTCGCCGCCGTCGTCGTCGGCCGCGCGCGTCATCGCCACGAGACGCCCCACCGCGTCGGACGTCATGCCCTGGCCCGTGCGCAGAATGGCCACCATCTCGCCCAGCACGCCGGCCGCCAACTTGACGTCCCGGTCGGCGCCGCTGATGCGAACCTGGTTGCCGCGCACCAGCAGGTCGGCCGCCAGCTGTTCCTCGAGGACGTGCAGGAACTCGTCATTGACGCCCACCACCGACACCATGTCCAGCGACGGCGGCACCTCGACGACGACGGCAGGCGAGGCGGCGTCGTCTTGGGCGCGGTCGGACGTATCGTGGGCGACGATCGTGCTCACTGAACCCTTTCCCCAGCCATGTCTTGGCCTCCATGTTACCGTGACCGGGCCGGACACGTCATCGGCGCGAAGCCGCGGCGTCCGCCCCGAAATAGGCCTCGTACCAGACGAGGAAGACGTAAACCGTCCATATCTTGCGCGAATTGTCCCACTTTCCCGAGTAGTGCCGGTCGAGCAGGTCGACCAATTCCTCGGTGCGGAAGAACTGCCGGGCCGACTCGCTCGTGAACGCCGTCTTGATGCGGCCGTAGTATTCCGGCTGCCTCATCCAGACGCGCAGCGGCACGGGGAAACCGAGCTTCGTGCGTTCGGCGCTGACCTTTGGAATGTGTCGCTTAGCCACCTCGCGCATCGCCACTTTGGTTTGATCCGGGGTGACGCGCATGGCGGTCGGCAGCGTGCGCGAAACGCCGAACACGACCTTGTCGAGATATGGCACGCGCAATTCCAGAGAATGGGCCATGGCCATGCGATCGGCGACGGCGAGGATGTCGCCTTCGAGCCACACATTGATGTCGATGTATTGCATCTTCGTGATGTCGTCCAGCCCCGCCGCCCCGGCGTAGTAGGGGCGCACGGTGGCCTGCGGGTCGGTCGCGATCGGCTGGGCCAGCAGGCGACGCTTCTCCTCGTACGAGAACACGTAGACGTCGCCGATGTAGCGCTGCTCGATCGTGCGGGACGCCCGCACCAGATACGACTGGCCCTTGAACTTGGGCAGCTTGGACGCCGCTGCGGCGGCGAGCCGGCGAAGCGGCAGCGGCACACGGCGCAGCTTGTCGACGGCGAAGGGCTCCTTGTAGATGTGGTAACCGCCGAACAGTTCGTCCGACCCCTCGCCGGACAGGACGACCTTGACGTCCTTGGCCGCCAATTCCGAAACAAAGTACAGCGGCACGGCCGCCGGGTCGGCCATCGGCTGGTCCATCATGTATTGGATGTGGGCGATGGAATCCCAGAACTCCGGCGCCGTAATCATCCGGCACTCGTGCTTGAGATTGCATTCCTTGGCCAGATCCCTGGCATAGTCCGATTCGTCGTAGCCCTCGTGTTCGAAGGCCACGGTGAACGCCCGCTGGCCGCCGAAGAATGAGGCGATGAGTCCGGAATCGACGCCACCCGACAGGAAACAGCCCACCTCGACGTCGGCGATGCGGTGGGCCGACACCGAATCGGTTATCGCCTCGTCGATGCGGTCGAGCGCCACGTCCTTCGTGAGGTTTGGATCGATGTCGAACGTGGGGTGGAACCAGCGCGTCACGGAGGCCCGGTATCCGGTGATGCCGCCCTTCTCGTCTCGTTGCGGGTCGACCACCAGGTAATGCCCGGCCCGCAGGCAGACGACCCCGTCGAAGAACGTCTCCTCCGGCACCGAGTATTCGAACGACAGGTAATTGTCCAAGGCCTTGAGGTTCAGTTTCCTGGGCACCCGGGGGTGCAGCAGCAGGCTCTTGATTTCGGAGCCGAAGACGAAGTCGGCGCCGGCATTGTAGTACTGGAAAGGCTTGATGCCGAAATAGTCGCGGGCCGCGAACATCCGCCCTGTGGTTGTGTCGTACACGACGAATGCGAACATGCCGCGCAGCTTCGGCAGCATGTCCGGGCCGTATTGCTCGTAGGCGTGCACCAGCACCTCGGAGTCCGAATGCGTGGTGAACGTGTGGCCCAGTTCGATCAATTCGGACCGCAACTCCCGGTAATTGTAGATCTCGCCGTTCAGGCAGAGGACCAGGCTGCGATCCTCGTTGAACACGGGCTGGGCACCGCCCTCGACGTCGATGATCGACAACCGGCGGAATCCCAACGCGAAATAGTCGTCGACGTACTGGCCGGCGTCGTCCGGGCCGCGGTGCGTGACGGCGTCCATCATGGCACGCAACACGCCTTGACGGTCAGCGCACTGGCCGTAGAACCCGGCAATGCCGCACATGATGATTTCCCTTCTTCGCAGCCGTTGGCTTCACCAGCTTTGCTGGCGGTATTTCCGGAAGTAGTTTAGGCCGTGCAGCCACAAGAACCAGCGACGCCGGGGGCTGAGGTCGCCCCGGTAGCGCAGGGGATCAACCCAGCTGCCCTGCCGGCGCAGTTGCTTGGCCTCGCGGCGCAGGTCGTCGTCGGCGACGTGGCGAGCGATCACACCCATCGGCACCACGGTGTGAAGCATCGGCTTCGTCACATAGTCGAACGTGGCGGGTCTGTCGTAGATCAGGTCGTCGACCAGATAGCGAGCCAGGTTGAATCCGCAGGCCACGACGTAGTAGCTGCTGCGCCCCTGGCGCACGTTGATCTCCAGCAGCTTGAACTTGCCGTCCCGGGCGTCGTACTTGATGTCGGCGTTGCCGATGCCCACGTAGCCGATGGCCTCAACGAAGGCCTTGAGCTTGTCCATGTATGGCCTGTCCACCCGGGAGACCAGCGCCGTGTAGTTGCCGACGGCGGCGACGCTGTGCTCCTGCAGCAGCACCTGGCCGAACGAGACGAACTCGCACTTGGCGGCGCGGTTGCAATAGAACACCGAATCGTAGATCAGCGTGTCGTCGCCGGGAATGAACTCCTGGATCACGAGGCGGTCGCGGTAGCCGTTCCGGCGGATCAGGGCGATCGTCGCGGCGATCTCCTCGTTGCTGTTCAGCCGGTAGACCTTCTTCTGGCCGGGCCACTGCGCGCGGAAGTACGTGTCCCCATTGCTGGGTTTGATGATCCGGGGAAAGCTGTCGAACGTCGGCACCGGGGCATCGTCCGCCAGATCGTAGATCACCGTCTCTGGGATGTCCATGCCATTCCGGGCACACAACTCGTAGAAGTTCGCCTTGTCCTGCACCGAATTCAACTGCTCCAGGGTCAGATAGTTGAACACGTAGTGGGCGCTCAGCGCGTCACGGCTTTCGACGATCTGCCGCACGTATTGATCGTTCGCCCCGATCAGTATCAGCTGGCGACCGCCCGCACCGACGTCTTGCGCGATCCGGACGAGGATGTCGACGAACCTGTCGCGTTGCCACAGATCCGGTTCCAGACGGAAATCCAGAATGCGGGTGTGATCCGTGAAGCCCCAGCGTTCGCGCCCCACCACCACCGACTTGACGCCGTACGCCTCGTGGAAACAGCGCGCCAGATAGTAGGCGATGATGTCGGCTCCCAAGATCACCGGCAAGAAGTCGTCCACACTCGCTCTTTCCCGTCGTAGCAGCACCATCCTACAGGCGACTAGGCTGGCTACCGTGCGCAAGAAGACCATCGTCATCACGGGGGCGTCCGACGGCATCGGGGCGGCCGCCGCCCGGCAACTGGCTCTGGACGGGCATCGCCTGATCCTGGTCGGCCGATCGCCCGGCAAGCTGGCCGACGTGGCCGGTGAGGTTGGTGCCGAGTCGATCGTCGCCGACTTCGCCCACCTCGATCAGGTGCGAGCCCTGGCCGACGACTTGCTCGACCGCTGCCCCACCATCGACGTGCTGGCCAACAACGCCGGGCTGATCTCGGGCAGTGAGCGCATCGTCACCGATGACGGCCACGAGCTGACGAACCAGGTCAACTACCTGGCCACGTTCCTGCTCGACCACCTGCTGGCCGAGCGTCTGGCCGCCAGTCAGGCCACGGTGATCGCGACGTCCAGCATGGCCCACTGGGGCGGGCGCATCGACCTGAACGATCTCGACCACGAGCGCTCCTACATCAGCTTCGCCGCCTACGCGGACTCCAAACTGGCCCTGCTGCTGCACACCCGCCAACTGCAGCGCAACCTCGGGCCGCGCGGTGTGTCGGCGGTCGCCTTCCATCCGGGCGTCGTCGCCTCCAACTTCAGCAATGGCACCGGCAGCCTGATGGCGGCGGTGTACTCGTCGCCCGCCCAGGTGCTGATCTGCACGACGCCCAAGCGCGGCGCCGACTCGCTGGTCTTCCTGGCCGAGGCGACGCCGTGCGTCGACTTCCGGCCCGGTGGCTACATCATCCGGCGCAAGCCGGCCGCCACGCGCGCCTGCGTGGACGACGTCCACCTGGCCGACGCCCTGTGGCGCCGCACCGCGCAGATGCTCGGCCTCGGCTGACCCGCTGCCGCGGGATGACCACACAGCCGTGCCGAAGATTGGGCACCCGCGGATTCCACTGGGGACCCAACTGCGAATTGACAACGGGGCAGCGCGACCCTGTGTCGTACTATGCTGGACAAAGCATGAGGGAAGCCACCCAAGTGCAGCGCTCGGTCGCCGATCTACCAGGTGGCCGACGAACCAGAATCGAGGAGTGTCCTAGTATGAAGCAGTCACTGCATCGGGTCCGCAACGCAGTGATCGCCACAACCCTGGGGTTGGCCGCGGTCGCGTCGGGTCTGTCCGCCGCGACACCCGCGGTGGCCTCCCCGCGAGTCCCGAGCCCGTACATGTGCACTGCGCCTTTCAAGGTGTCGTACGACTTCTGGGTGCCAGGGCAGGTGCGGGTGGCATTCACGAACCAGTGCGACTATAACGTCGGTCGCACCGTCTATGTCAATTGTCCATTCAACGTGGACGGCAAGAACGCACCTACCCTTTACCTGAATGGCTATCAGAGGCTCATCTACTTCCAGATACCCTTGACCAACTACCTGCGGGGATGCCGCGGGTATTCTATGGGGCTGCAATAGCTGCCTGCTCTCGTCAACGGGCCGATGGGACATCGCCGGTTCCACCCGCCGCCGTGGTCATCAACCAGGCGTGATCCGGCAGGCATCGGCGACGTTCCTGAGGTGGCCACACTAGACTGGAATCCGTTGGCGGACAGGGAAGGAGCTGATGTGAGCGCAACTTTGGTCCCACGGCAACGTCCCACAGATGCGTCGCCGGCTGAATGTCGCGTGATCCCGAGCGGTGCAGTTCCAATATGAACGTCCCGGGGAAGCTCGGACGCCACTTGAGCGATCCCGATGGCCATTGCGAGCGTTCGGCCAGAGGGGTCGCCAAGTGGCGCACCGCGGTCGACAAGGCTCTGCGGTAGCCATCCGATGTCTGACACGAGTCCAACTCGACCCAGAGCTTCGATAGCCGACGCCGGCGCGCCGCTCCCCGCGCCGCGCGGGGTGTACGACGTCGTGGTGGCCCTGTTCTGCTCGTTCCTGCTGATCAGCAACATCGGCGCGACGAAGCTGATCTCGGTCGGGCCGACGTGGCAGCCCGGCGGCCTGGCGCTGCTGCCACTGATCTTCGACGGCGGCGCGATCCTGTTCCCCCTGACGTACATCTTCGGCGATGTGCTGGCCGAGGTCTACGGTTTCGGCCGCGCCCGCCGGGCCATCGTGTTGGGCTTCGCCGTGGCGTTCGCGGCGTCCCTGATCTTCATGATCGTGGACCACTCGCCGCCCGCCCCGGGCTGGGAGAATCAGGACGCCTGGCACGCCGTGCTCGGCTTCGTCCCGCGCATCGTGGTGGCGTCCCTCGCCGGCTACCTGATCGGGCAATTCCTGAACGCCTGGGTTCTGGTCAAGATCAAGGCCCGGTACGGCACGCGCCGGCTGTGGATCCGGTTGCTCGGATCGACCATCGTCGGCGAACTGGCCGACACGATCACGTTCTGCACGATCGCCTACGCGGGCCTGGTGCCGTTGTCGACGCTGATGAACTACACGGCAGTCGGGTATGTCTACAAGGTGGGGGTCGAAGCCGTGCTGCTGCCCGTGACCTACCGCGTCATCGCCGCGATCCGCCGGCGCGAGGGCTGACCTCACCGTGGTCGTCTCGCCATGTGAGACCGTGGGTCGGCCGTGTTTGCATATCTATGCATCCCGGCGCATACTTATTAGCACGAGTTCCCAGACGTCATCCTCCCCCCAGCGACGCCCGGGAGCTCCGCGACCAGGAACAGGAGTCCTCCATGAACCGCAAGCCTCTCGCCGCACTCGCGGCGGCTCTGATCGGCGTTGCCCTGACCGGCTGCTCGCCGACCCCGGCGAACACCGGGTCGACGTCCACCTCCCCGGGGGCGACCACGCCGGCCACCAGTGCCACCGGCGTGACCCTGGTCAACCCTGGCACCCTGACGGTCTGCAGCAACCCGCCCTTCGATCCCATGGAGGTGACGGACAGCTCCGGCGCGATCGTCGGCTTCGACATCGACGTGATGCAGGCGCTCGCCGACACGCTCGGCGTCAAGATGAACGTCATCAGCACCGACTTCGCCCAGATCACCTCCGGCGCCTCGTTCGCTGCCAAGAAGTGTGACATCGGCGCCTCCGCCATCAGCATCACCGATGCCCGCAAGGAAGCCCTGACGTTCTCGGTCCCCTACTTCGACGCCACGCAGGCGCTGATGGCCAAGACCGGGTCCGGCATCACCGGGCTGGCCGACCTGAAGGGCAAGAAGTTGGTCGTCCAGTCGGACACCACCGGTGCCGACTACGCCAAGCAATACGCCGATCAGAATGGCTATTCGGTGGTCTATTTCGACGACGTCGGCGCCGGGCTCAGCTCGGTGCTGTCTGGCCAGAACGATGCCGCCCTGATGGACAACGCGATCGTGCGCAAGTTCGTGGCCGACAACCCGTCGACTGCCGTCGTCACCGAGTTCCAAACCGGTGAGCAGTACGGCTACGCGGCCGGCAAGGACGACAACGGCGTGGCCATGATCAATCTCGTCAACCAGGTGCTGGCGAAAGCCGACAGCGACGGCACCTACCTCAAGCTGTACCAGAAGTGGATCGACCCCAAGGCCACGTCCGCCGGCTTGCCGAAGGCCGGCTGACGAAGCCAAGCCGACGGGAAAACCGCTAGAGTCTTCCGACGTGAGCGATAACGCCAAGAGACTCTCGCCGCGTCAGCGTGCCCTGCGCGTGCGGGTGGTGCAGTATGCCATCTTCGTGGCCGTCGTCGCCCTCGTCTTGTTCACGGCCAACTGGCCCCAGTTCGGCCGGGTCTTCCTGCGCGGGGACATCATCCAGGAGACCGTTACCCGGATGATCGCCCTGGCGCCGGGCAGCGCCACCCACGTGCCGGCGCTGCTACTGGCCCTGCTCAACACGCTGGCCTACAGCCTCGGCGCCTTCATCCTCGGCCTGCTGCTGGGTACCGCCCTGGCGCTGATGAAGCTGTCGTCGGTCGGCCCCTACCGCTGGGTGGCGATGATCTACACCGAGATCTTCCGCGGCCTGCCGGCGCTGGTCGTGCTGCTGGCGTTCAACATGCTGCCGCTGGCCTTCCCCGGCCTGCGCCTGCCGCTCGACCCCTACGGAGCCGTCTGGATCGCCCTTGGCATCGTCTACGCCGCCTACATGAGCGAGACCATCCGGGCCGGCATCCAGGCCGTGCCGGTGGGCCAGGTCGAGGCCGCCCGCACCCTCGGCATGACGTCCGGCCTCGCCACCCGGCGCATCGTCTTGCCGCAGGCCTTCCGCATCATCACGCCGCCGCTGACCAACGATCTGATCGCCCTGGTCAAGGACTCGTCGCTGGTCTACATCCTGGGCCTTTCCACCCAGGGCTTCGAGCTGACCAAGTACGGCCGTGACATCACCAACAACACCGCCAACCTGTCGCCGCTGGTGGTGGCCGGCCTGTGCTACCTGGTCATCACCGTGCCGCTCGGCCTGCTGGTGCGGCACATGGAGGCCAAGGCCAAGGCCAGTGGAGGTACCAAATGAGCAGCGATCAGACCGCCAACCCGTCGCCCAAGCCGATGGTCGTCGTCCGTGACCTGCACAAGAGCTTCGGCACTCTGGAGGTACTCAAGGGCGTCTCGCTGACCGTCGACCCGGGCGATGTGCTGTGCATCATCGGGCCGTCCGGCTCCGGCAAGTCGACGCTGCTGCGCTGCCTCAACCAACTGGAGATGCCGACCAGTGGCGACGTCTGGGTGGACGGCACCAAGCTGACCGACCCCGACGTCGACATCGATGCCGTGCGGGCCCGCATGGGCATGGTCTTCCAGAGCTTCAACCTGTTCCCCCACCTCAACGCCCGCCAGAACTGCATGCTGGGGCTGACGGCGGTGCTCAAGCGCAGCCCGGACGACGCCCGTCGCATCGCCGAGGCCAACCTGGCGCGCGTGGGCCTGTCCGATCGCATGGACTACTTCCCCGGTCAGCTGTCCGGCGGCCAGCAGCAGCGCGTCGCCATCGCCCGGGCGCTGTCGATGGACCCCCTGTTGATGCTGTTCGACGAGCCGACCTCGGCCCTCGACCCGGAGCTCGTGGGCGACGTGTTGTCCGTCATGCGCCAGTTGGCCGACGACGGCATGACGATGATCGTCGTCACCCACGAAATGGCTTTCGCCCGTGACGTCGCCGATCGCGTCCTGTTCATGGACGACGGCCTGATCGTCGAGCAGGGCCCGCCCAGCCAGGTCATCGGCGCCCCGCAGGAGGAACGCACGCAGGTCTTCCTCCAGCGCGTCCTCGATCCGACCCACGTCCGGGAGATCGGCGAGTTGGAACCCGACGACGTGCCGCCCGCCTGGACGCACGCGCCGGCGACATCGGCGGCCGGCCTGAAAGACCTGCCCAGGCCGTAGCGGCGGGCTCGGCCATTGGCGGCCGAGGCCGAGCGGTCCCTGACCGGGCCCTTGCCCGGCCGGGTAAAATTGGACCGTCATCAAACGCCGCCCCCCGATCCCGACACCCCCGTTCCGAGACCAGGAAGTGACGCCGCATGCCCATCGCCCTCCAGGCGCGACAACTAACCAAACGGTACGGTGATTTCACCGCCCTCGACGCCGTGACGCTGACCGTCCAGACGGGCGACGTCTACGGCCTGGTGGGGCGCAACGGCGCCGGCAAGACCACCTTCTTCAAGTGCTTGCTCGGGCTCGCCAAGCCGTCCGGAGGCACGATCGCGATCGGGCCGGGCGGCGATCTGAACGCGGCGCGGGCCGGCATCGGCTTCATGATCAACCCGTCATTCTTCGGCTACCTGAGCGCCGCCGACAACCTCGAATACGTGCGGCGGGCGCGGGGCATCGGCAGCCGGGCCGAGGTGCCAGGCCTGCTGAAGCTCGTCGGCCTGGACGGCGTCAAGCAGCCGTTCAAGGCGTTCTCGATGGGCATGAAACAGCGGCTCGGCATCGCGGCGGCGCTGCTCGGGTCGCCGGACGTCGTCGTGCTGGACGAGCCGATCAACGGCCTCGACCCCCAGGGCATCATGGAGATGCGCGACGTCATCCGCGACGCCAACCAGAAGATGGGCGCGACGGTCGTCGTGTCGTCCCACATCCTGAGCGAGCTCGACCTCGTGGCCACGCGGTTCGGCTTCATCGAGCGGGGCAAGCTGGTGCAGGAGATCACGCACGACGACCTGCACGAGCACACCCAGGCATCACTCGTGATCGAGGTCGACGACGTGGCGCGCGCCCGCTCAGTGGTGGCCGCCATGGGTCTGACCGACCTCTCGTCCGACGAGCACCGTATGACCATCAAGTCGCCCGTCGAACGGCCCGCCGCGCTGACGCGGGCACTCGTCGAGGCGGGCGTCGGCGTCAGCGACCTGCACCGTCAGAGCGTGACGCTCGAGGAGTACTTCGTGCAACTGGTCGGAGGCGCCAAGTGACCAAGCTGATCCGGGCCGACATCTACCGCCTGCTACGCAAGAAGAGCCTGTACGTCTACTTCGGCGGCCTGGCCGTCGCGTACCTGCTGCTGGCGTACGTGCGCTCCGGCGGGTTCACGGCCGAGTCCACCGGCTCCGACGCCATGACGTTCTTCGGCTGGCTGCCGGCGTTCGCCGGTGGCCTGATCTTCGCGTCCGTCTTCACGGACGATCTGGACTCGAAATCCCTGACGACGCTTGTCGGCAGCGGTTTGGGCAAGGCGAGGATCGTGGTCGCCAGGCTGATCCTGACGGCCGGGGCGTCGGCCGTCGTCCTGGCGATCGCGCCGGTGTTCCACTGCGCGATCTATGCCGCGCTCGGCTGGCCGCCCACCGCCGCCACTTGGGCGCTGGTGTACGCGGCCGCCCTCAAGGCGTGGCTCATGACGATCGGGTTCGCGGCGCTGTCGGCCATCGTCGTCTATGGCGCGCAGCGGACGACGCTGGCGGTCATGACGTACGTGCTGCTGGCCTTCGGCGTCGTCAGCGGGCTGCTAACAATGGCGCTGAACTCCTTCGGCCCGAACCTGATCCCCCACCTGCTGTCGTCCGTGACGGGACGCGTCCAGGCGGCTCTGACGTCCGGCGGCTCGCCGGTTTGGCCGCTGATCGAGTTCCTCATCTACGTCGTCGCGGCCGTCGCGGCGGCCGTCCTGGTCTTCCGCAAGAAAGAGATGGAGTTCTGACATGATCAAGAAACCCCTGTTCTGGATCGCTCTCGTCGTGTTCGCCGCCCTGCTCGCCGGGCTCGGCGTCTTCGGCAAGCAGTACTACGAGAACCGCTACGTCGGCTCGGGCTACTACGCGATGGTGCCGGCCGACTACGACATGACGTCGAAGCCCGTCAACAACATGAGCGGCCAGCCGGTCGGCACGGGCATCCTGTACAAGCTGACGGCCTACGACGCCGCCGGCGAGGCCAAGGCCGTCTCGTTCACGGTCGTCGACCCGACCAGCGACATCAGCCTCGGTGAGAAGCAGCCACAGCCCGGCGACTACCTCAAGATCAACGCCGGCAAGACCGCGGTCATCAACTGGAACCTCATCGACAAGTCGGCGGTGCCCGCTGCCGCCCTGGCGAAAATCCAGGGCAGCTAGGTGCTGGGTGCGGCGTCCAGGGCGGCCTTGGCGCCGTCCAGCCAGCGCTGGCAGATGTCGGCCAGGGCCTCGCCGCGCCGCCACAGCTCGACGGACTCGGCCAGGGGCGCGCCGCCCGATTCCAGCGCGGCCACCACCTCGGACAGCTGCGCCCGGGCCTGCTCGTACGTCAGTTCCGGCTCACCCTCGCCGGCCTGCTTCTTCGTCGTGCTCATCTCTGCTCCTTATCTGGCGTCACGCTATCAACCCTCGCGTCCAAGCGGCCGTCGGCCAGCGTCAGGGCGACGTCCGACCCGGGCTTGGCCTGCCGGACGGACGTCAGCGCCTCGCCCGCGATCGTCGCGATGGTGTAGCCGCGCCGCAGCGTCGCCACCGGCGACAGGGCGCGGATCTGGGCCAGCGCCCGCTCGACACCGTGGCGCTCGTCCGTCAGCCGGGCCGCCAATCCCTGCCGCAGGCGCAGCCGGGCCGCCCGCAACTGCTCCAGGTGGGGCGTCAACGTGGCGCCGGCATTGCGGATGATGGGACGGCTGCGCACCTGGTCGAGCCACGCCTGCTCGACTTGCAGGCGTCCCAGCAGCAGGCGGCGCAGGCGGACGCGATCGTAGGTCAGCGCCTCGGCCTCGGCGGCCACGTCCGGCACGACGCGCTTGGCGGCGTCCGTCGGGGTGGACGCCCGCAGGTCGGCCACGAAGTCGAGCAGCGGCGTGTCCGGCTCGTGCCCGATCGCGCTGACGACGGGCGTCTTGGCCGCCGCCACGGCCCGCACGAGGCCCTCGTCGGAGAACGGCAGCAGATCCTCCAGGGAGCCGCCGCCCCGGGCGATGATGATGACGTCGACGGACGGGTCGGCGTCCAGCGCGCCGAGAGCCGCGATCACCTCGGCCGCCGAACTGGCACCCTGCATCAGCGCATGGCGCACGACGAATCGGACGGACGGCCACCGCAGGCGTCCGTTGGTCAGCACGTCGCGTTCGGCCGCCGAATCGGCGCCGGTGATCAGCCCGATCCCGCGCGGCAGGAACGGCAGCCGCTTCTTGCGCCACGGCTCGAACAACCCCTCGGCGCCCAGCTTGCGCTTCAGCTCATCGATCTGGGCCAGCAGGACGCCTTCGCCCGCCAGCCTCATCTCCGAACACTCGAACGACAGCTCCGCCCGCTCGGCGTACACGTGGGGCGTCAGCCGGGCGACGACCATGGACCCTTCGGCCAGGCCGTCCGCCTTGTCCAGCACGCCGGCGGTGCACGTGACGAGGGCCGACACATTCGACGAGGCGTCGCGCAGCCGCACGAACTGGGTGGGCGCGTTGCGCCGCCGCAGCTCGATCACCTGGGCTTCGACCCAGACCCAGCCGCACCGCTCGACCCAGGCCTTGACCTGGCCGACGACCCGCCCCAGGGGCGCGGCGTCCTCGGGCGTCTTGCCCGTGCCGTCGCTCATGAGGTCCCTTCCGCAGGCTGCCCGTCAATCATGTCACCGGACGGTCGGTTGGCTCTGATGCCTCGCCGCCGGCCGCAACTGCGCTGGGGTGGTTTGCGGCCTTGGGCTCAGCACTGTCCTTGGGAAATGCCGGACCTCATCGGAATCGCCGTCAGGCCAGCGTCGACGGTTCCCGGCCCCGAGCGCCCCCATGCCGACGTGAACCCCTTGCCCAAGGATCACCTCGACCGGCATCAAGCCCAGTCGGCTTCACTTTCTGCTCTCCTGCGCCTGCAGGTTGCCGTTCGCGATCCGCACGGTGACATCGGCGAACGACGCCACCTCCTTCGAATGCGTCACGATGATCACGCACTTGTTCTCCTCGCGGGCCAGCCGGCTGAAGATGTCCATGATCCCGCCTGCCGTCTCGCCGTCCAGGTTGCCCGTCGGCTCGTCGGCGATGATGACGTCGGGATCATGGGATAGGGCGCGGGCAATCCCCACGCGCTGCTGCTCGCCTCCCGACAACTGCAACACTTTCCGGTCGGCCGTCTCCTTGTCGATCCCGACGTCCGACAGCACCTCGTACGCACGAGCGCTTGCGCTTGCCGTCTTGACTCCACTGATATTCATGGACAGGACGACGTTCTCGACCGCCGAGCAGTTCGTGAGCAGGTTGTAGCCCTGGAAAATGACCCCAATGTTCTGCGCCCGGTACTCGTCCCGGTTCAGGCTGCTCAGATCCTTGTCGCCGAAATAGATCGCGCCGTCCGTGCACACGTCAAGTCCCGAAATCAGTGAGAGCAGCGTGCTCTTCCCGGCCCCGGATTTCCCGACGATGCTGTACAGCACGCCTCGCTCGAAGTCCATCGAGACGTTCTTGAGTACGTTCTTCGATGCCTTGCCGTATTTGTAGGACACATTGTTGAGTGCCAAAGTACTCATGGTCTTCTCCTCCTGCTAGTTTCTCTCTTGCAAAATCTTCATGGGCTCGAACCTGGTGACATACAAGACCCCCACCAGGCTCGAAATGACCCCGAGCACCGCGGCGACCGCCAATACCACCGGCAGCGGACCGAGAGTGAAAGTCGACGCGGAACTGACGCCGTCGGCGCTGCCAAGCAGCATCCCGGCAATCGGTTTCGCCAGCAGGCCGCCGACGACCAATCCGACCAATGTGAACACGACGACGAGCGAAAGCGACTCGTACACCATGCCCCGCGCCAGCTGATGCTTCTTCATGCCGATCGATCGCAGGACGCCGACCTCGTACTTCCGCTCGCGGATGTTGCTGATCGACAGGAATACCAGGATGGCCGCGCCCGTGATCATGATCACAATCCCGAAGGTGACGGCGATGCCGGACATCTTCTTCACCGGGTCGACGATCGCGTTGTAGCTCTTGAGGTCGTAATACGGGATGAATGTCTCTGGCAGGCCCTTGTCCCGCAATTCCTGGAGGAACGGTCCCGTGGCGTCCGGGTTGTTCAGGTAGAAGGTCATCTTGTCCAACGACGTGCGGTAGAAGTGGGCGTTGTACAGGGTGTCGAAGCTCGTGAACAGGTCGTCCGGCCCGGCGGAGATGTCGTTGGGATCGGTGCTGGCGGCACCCTTCAGGTCCTTGAAAATCCCCACGACGGTCAGGTCGAGCGTCGTGTTGTCCTGTGTCTTGGAGTTTCCCGAGATATGGATGACGTCGCCCAACTTGATGTTGTTGAGACTGGCGAGATCCGTGCTGATGAGGACCTCGCCCGGGTCTTTGAACATACGACCCTCGGTCAGCTCCTTCTCGTCCGTGTTGAAGTCCTTGATTTTCGATGAATCGGAGTACGCCCACACCGAGCCGACCGAGTTCGGCTTGGCATCGATCAGACTGTCGACGTAGTTCTCGGCGTCCTTCCCGCCGCCCAGCATCTTCACCACTTCGTCACGGCTCGAGGCGTGATAGATCTTCAGCAGATCATCCAGCGAACCGGAGAAATACGCGCTCTTCGGCTTGGTCGGCTTGAGCTGGTCGGAGGCATAGTTGGCGGTGACTTTGAAGTCGGTGCTCTTGACGTATTTTGAGTCGGCGAACGCCACGTACTGGTCCAGTGGGATGGTTTGCGGATCGAAGTTCGCGTCTCCGGTGTTCCCGGTCAGGCTGCCGTCCGCGTTCTGGGTCGTCACCTTCTTGGCGTTGGCCTGGGCATGTTTCCAGTCCACCATGATCGACGTCTCCACGCCGAAACTGTCCTTGTAATTCTCGATCATCTTGCTCGAGATGGCGCTGACCGACAGGGAAATGGTGGTGGCGGTCATCACAATCAGCAGGATGACGCTCACCAGAATATATCGACCACGGTTCCGCACCAGGTTTTTCAGCGCATTGCGATAGATGAACAAGTTTGCTCCTTGTTTGTGGGGATTAGGTGTGACGCTGGTCGCATTACCGCCTCAAAAGTACCAAGGCAGTCAAGCCCCGCTGGGCTGATTCGGCGTTCATACGTGATATCCGTTTCGGTTGTGTCTTGGCTTCGAGTCTGGCCGGCGATGCTGTGGACTGTCTTTGACCCTGCTGTCAGGCACCATCGGGCCGCCTGTCGTATCGTCAAGCGACTTGGTGATGAGTCGGCAAGTTGCTTGGCGATTCGTACACTTCCCGACCAGAGTGTCCGTCATGATCGCCTACAAACGCCGCATCGCCGACACCCTGCTCCAGGACGCCCTCCGCACGGCCGGCGCGGTGCAGATGTCGGACCCAAGTGGTGCGGCAAGACGACCACCGCCGAGCAGGTCGCGCGTCGCCGGCGCGTCAGCCGCTGCGATGCACCTCAACCCTTCAAGCAGCCCCCGGCCGCGCCGCCCTTCTAGACTGGACTGATGGACCGGCAACTCTGGCTGGCGTCGCCGCGCGGGTATTGCGCGGGCGTCGAGCGCGCCACGCAGGTCGTCCAGTTGGCGCTGACCCGCTTCGGAGCGCCGGTGTATGTGCGCAAGCAGATCGTGCACAACACGCACGTCGTCGCCCGCCTGGCGGCCCAGGGCGCCGTCTTCGTCGACGAACTGGACGAGGTGCCGGCCGGCGCCGTCGTCGTGTTCTCGGCCCACGGCGTCAGCCCGGCCGTGCGGGCCGCGGCCGCCGCCCGTCAGCTCGACGTCATAGACGCCACCTGCCCGCTGGTCACCAAGGTGCACCGAGAGGCCCGGCGCTTGACGTGCCCGATCGTGCTGATCGGCCACGCCGGCCACGAGGAGGTTGTGGGCACGATGGGCGAGGCCGCCGATCGCATGCACCTCGTCGAGACGCCGGCCGACGTCGCCGCCCTGCCACTGCCGCCGGACGAGCCGGTCGCCTGGCTCAGCCAGACGACGCTCAGCGTCGACGAAACCCGCGACACCGTGGACGCCCTGCGCGCGCGGTTCCCGCGGCTCGTCGACCCGCCCAGTGACGACATCTGCTACGCCACGCAGAACCGCCAGCAGGCCGTCCGCGATCTGGCCGCGCGTTGTCAGGTGGTGATCGTCGTGGGGTCGGCCAACTCGTCCAACTCGATGCGTCTCGTCGAGGTGGGCCGGGCGGCCGGCGCCGTCGTCCACCGCGTCGACAGTGCGGACGACCTGGCCGATGCCTGGTTCGACCGCGCGGTGCGCGTCGGCGTCACGAGCGGGGCCTCCGTGCCCGACGACCTGGTGCAAGGCGTAGTCGGATGGTTGACGCGCCGTGGCTGGCCCGACGCGAATGAACTGCGCTCCACCGAAGAGACCCTGCACTTCGCCCTGCCACCGTCGCTGCGGTGACAGCGCTACCGCACCGCCAACGCGATGGCGGCCCAGTGACAGATGGCGGCGATGACCGTCATGGCGTGGAAGATCTCGTGGAAGCCGAACCAGTCTGGCCACGGGTCGGGCCGCCTCTTCGCGTAAACGACGGCACCGAGGGTGTAGAAGACGCCGCCGACCAGCACCAGGACGACGATCGCCGGGCCGCCCCGCATCCACATGGACGGCAGCCAGGCGACGGCGATCCAGCCCATCGCGATATAGAGCCCGGCCGTCACCCAGCGCGGCGCCCGCTGCTCGAAGACGCCCAGACTGACGCCCAGTACCGCGCAGGCCCAGACCAGCGCCAGCAGCAGGTTGCGCGACCACCCGTGCAACAGGGCGACCGCCAGCGGCGTGTACGTGCCCGCGATGAAGACGAAGATGTTCGAGTGGTCGATCTGCCGCAGCACGCGATGGATGCGCGGCCCCCAGTTGCCCAGGTGCAGCACGGCCGAGAAGCCGAACAGCTCGAGACCGCAGACCATGTAGACGATGCACGCCACCCGGACGCCCCACGTGTGCGCCAAGAACATGAGCGCGACGCCGCCGGCGATGATCAGCAGCGTCATCGACGCGTGCAGCACACCGCGCAGGCGCGGCTTGTCCTCGTACTGGATGGCCGTCGCCTTGGTGCCGGTGGCAGAGCCGGGGTCGCTCACCTAAGTTACGCTACCGTAAGTGAGTCATTCCGTAAACCCCTCCTGGTGTGGATCACGCCGCACGGGGCGCACAAACCGATCCCCGCAGATTGCGTGGAAAGGCCGAGTCCGGCGCCGCTAACCCCGCATGACGGCGGCGATGGCGTGGGCGACCCGGGCCACGTTCGCCGTGTTCAGCGCGGCGACGCACAGGCGTCCGTTCTCGACGCCGTACACGGCAAACTCGTCGCGCAGGCGCACCATCTGGTCCCTTGTCAGGCCCGAGTAGCTGAACATGCCGCGCTGGGTGGTGATGTACGACACGTCGTCCGTGACGCCCTCGGCTCGCAGGCCGTCCGCCAGTTCGGCCCGCATGGCGCGAATCCGGTCGCGCATCTCGGCCACCTCGGCCGCCCAGTCGGCGCGCCGGGCGGCGTCCGACAGCACGGCGTTGACGATGGCCGAGCCGTGCGTCGGCGGATTCGAGTAGTTGGAGCGCACCTTGAGCTTGACCTGGCTGCGCACACGCTTGGCCTCGTCGGCCCCGGCCGTAACTATCGTCAGGCCACCGACCCGTTCGCCGTAAAGCCCGAAGATCTTCGAGAACGAGTTCGCGCACAGCACCGGCAACCCCCGCCGGGCCGCCTCGCGGACGGCCCAGGCATCGGCATCGGCGTCGACCGCGAAGCCCTGGTAGGCCATGTCGAGAAACGGGATCAGCCCGCGCCGACCGATGACGTCGAACACCGGTCCCCACTGCTCGACGGTCAGATCGTATCCCGTCGGGTTGTGGCAGCAAGCGTGCAGCAGCACGACGGTGCCGGCCGGCGCCGCCTCGAGATCGGCCAGCATGCCGTCGGCGTCGATCGAGCGGCGGGCGGCGTCGTAGTACCGGTACGTGCCCAAGGCCAGCCCGCAGCCGCCGAAGATCGCGGCGTGGTTGTCCCAGCTCGGGTCGGACAGCAGCACGGTCGTCGCCCCCAGGCCGCGCAGCAGGTCGCCGCCCACCTTCAGCGCGCCCGAGCCGCCCAGCGTCTGCGCCGTGACGAACGCGCCGGACGCCACGGCCGGGTGGTCGTCGCCCAGCACCAGGCGCGCCGTGAACGCGTCGTAGTCGCCGTTGCCGTCGATCGGCAGATAGTTGCGCGGCTGCGGATGGCTGGCGATGACGGCCTCCGCCGCGCGCACGCAGCGCATCAGCGGCAGCTTGCCGTCGTCCCCCTGATACACGCCGACACCCAGGTTGACCTTCTCCGGGCGCGGGTCGGCGTTGAACGCGTCGGTGACACCGAGGATCGGGTCGGACGGCGCCATGGCAACCTTGGAGAACAGCGTCACGGCTCAACTCTATGCCCACACCGCCGGCCCGACGCGACCGTTCCGGGACGGCCCGCGACTGCCCTTCCACAAGGCGAGTCTTCGCCAGTGTAGGCTCGAAGCGTGATCGAGACGACGCGTCTGACCAAGCGTTTCGGCCCGAAGACAGCGGTGGACGACCTGTCGATCCGCGTCGAGCCTGGTCGCGTGACCGGCTTCCTGGGACCAAACGGTGCCGGCAAGTCGACCACCATGCGCCTGATTCTGGAGCTGGACCGTCCGACGTCCGGCTACGCCACCGTCAACGGGCAACCGTTTCACCGGCACAAGGATCCCCTGCATCAGGTCGGTGCTCTGCTCGACGCCAAGGCGTCGCACCCGGCCCGGACGGCCCGCAACCACCTGCGCATCATCGCGGCCACCCAGGGCATCTCATTCAAGCGGGCGGACGACCTTCTCGAGCTGACCGGTCTGTCCGCCGTGGCGGACAAGCACGTCGGCACGTTCTCGCTGGGCATGAGCCAACGGCTCGGCATCGCGGCCGCCCTGATGGCCGACCCCACGACGCTGATCCTCGACGAGCCGGTCAACGGCCTTGACCCGGAGGGCGTGCTGTGGGTGCGTAACCTCGTGCGTCACGAGGCCGGGCAGGGCAAGACCGTTTTCCTTTCTTCGCACCTGATGAGCGAGATCCAACAGGTGGCCGATCACGTCATCATCCTGGGACGCGGACGCCTGCTCGCCGAGAGGTCGATTGCCGACTTCATCAACGAAGCCTCCGGTGTGGCCACGCGGGTCGCGTCGCCGCAGGCCGCGCAACTGCGGGACGCCCTGGCCGGCCCGGGCGTCGAGTTCACCGATCTGGAACCTGGCGTCATGCGAGTTGGTGGCCTGACGGCCGAGCGGATCGGTGAGGTGGCCGCCGCCAACGGCTGGGTGCTGCACGAGCTGACGCCGCTGCAGGCCTCGCTCGAGGACGCCTACATGAAGCTGACCGAGAACGAGGTGGAGTTCACCGCTCACGACATCGACGGGATACCGGTGGCGCCACCCCAGGAGGTGGTCCGCCAATGAGCACGCCATCGGGTGTTGCGCCCACGCCCCGGCATGGCTGGGGTGCGGCTGACACACCGCAGACGACGGACGACGCCACGCCCCGTGCGGACCAGGCGGTGGCCGGTGATGCCGCCCGCCCGCAAAGGCGCGCCGCCCCGTCCGTCGCCCTGTTGTGGCCGGCGCCCAAACCCGTCGCCCCGGTGGTGACCGAGCCCACGCCCACCGCCCCGTCCGTCGCCCCGGTGTCGCCCGAGCCCACGCCCACCGGACTGCCGCCTGATCTGCCACCCATCTTCCGCGACGACACACAGGCCGCCCAGGACGTCGATGCGCCACCCGCCGATCCGGTGGCCGCCGACCTGCCGCCTCATGAACTCAGCGAGATGCCACCGCCGGATGACCTCAGTGCGCTGCCCGCCCCGTTCGTCGAGCTGTTCCAGGAATCGGCGTCCGCCCCGTCGGCAGATGTGCGGACGCCCAACGCCGGCGCACCGGCCGTGCCGTGGCCGGTGACAGGCGGCCAGCCCGGCCCCTTCGTGCCGGTCGCGCCCGGCCGGCCGGCGACCGGCCGCGTCGGCTTCCTCGGGGTGCTCAGGGCCGAGGCCATCAAGCTGTTCAGCCTGCGGTCCACGTGGTGGGTGCTGGGGGTGACGCTGATGGTCACCGTCGGCCTGGGCGCCCTCGTCCAGTACTCGATGCGCATACTGGCCGGGATGCCGCAGCTGATCGAGCAGTCCGGCATGGGCTCGATGACGATCAAAGCCACCGCTGCCGCCACCCAGTCATACATCCTGGCGGAGTTGATCCTCGCGGCGCTGGCGGTCCTCGTCGCGACCCACGAATACTCGTCCGGGCAGATCCGGTCCACCCTGACGGCCGTGCCCACGCGCATCATGGTGCTGGCCGCCAAGGCCGCCGTCGTCGCCGGCGTCACCTTCGTGACCGGGTTCGTGACCTACTACCTGACAACCATCGTCAGCTGGATGTTCCTCGCCAACCTGGGCAAGAGCGCCACGCCCATCCCGCCTGGCTGGACGCTGACCGACAACCGTTTCACCGGCGACGGCCTGCGAACGATCGCCGGCATGGCTCTGGCCACCGCCCTGGTGGCGCTGTTCGCCCTGGCGGCAGGCATGATGACGCGCAACACGGCCGCCGCCATCGTTGTCGTCGTCATCGTGCTGCTGGTGCTGTCGCAGTTGCTCGGCGCCCTCGGCACGGTCGCCCACTGGATCGCCCACATCCAGCCGTACCTGCTCGACGGCAGCCAGATCGGCCTGTCGCAACCGGCCGGAACCTCCGTCGATGCGGCCGGGTCCACCGTTTCCACCGGGGGTCCGTTCGGCTTCTGGAAGTCGCTGCTGGTGACGGGCCTGTGGGCGGGCCTCCCGCTGGTGGGCGCGGGCGTCCTGCTGATGCAACGCGACGCCTGACCGGTCCGCCCCGCCGGCGCCATGTTCAGCCACGCTTGACTAACCCCCCGGCATGGCTACCGTGGGAGCCGTCAGTCAATGCCGCAGCGTCTCGGTGTGCTCACTTCTGGTCGTTGCGTAACGGAGGGAGCCAAACATCGTGACCGACCCTGACGCGCCCAGGCAAGCCCGGCCCCGCTGGCGCATCGCGCACCGCACCGTTTCCGCGGCACTGGCCGCGGGCATGACGATTCTGGCACTGTCGGGTGGGGCACCCCTGGCGAACGCGGCCGGAGCCCCGTTCGATCCCGGCGTGTCCATGGTGTTGTTGGCCCAAGGCGAGCACACCGCTTCCTGCAGCGGCACGGGTAACAACAGCACACAACTGTTCGAGGGCGTCCAGACATTCTCAAACGGCACAGTCTCGGTGGTCTACACGGCGGTCGGGGCGCCGAGTTGCACCCAGTACAACGCCATCGGCTTCGATTCGAACGACAACTACGTCTACGGCGTGGTGTCGACCGGCGCCAGCGAGGGACACCTCGTGCGCGTCGCGATGGATGGCACGATCACCGACCTCGGTGCCGTGGGCCTGCCCGCGCCGTCCACCGGGAACCCGTACACCATCGGCGCCTACGTGCCGGCGTCGGGCACCTCGCCCGCTTCGCTCGTCGTCGCCGTCGGCCAGGGCAACGGAGCCACCTCGGGCACCACTCAGATCTGCTCGATCCCGCTGTCCGGGGGCGGCCCCACCACGCCGGACTCTGCCGGCAAGGCCGTCTGCCGCACCACAACGAACCTGCCGAACATCGCCGACTGGGTGTACCTGGACGGCTACCTGTGGGGGTTCTACACGAACCAGGGCAATCCCCCGGTTCAAGGAACCAATCCCTTGCGTCTTTACCGCATCGATCCGGCCACGGGTGCGGTCACGTTCGCGGCCCTGCCGACCTCAGGCCCCAACAGCTTCACCGGCAAGGGCATGAGCAGCTTCGGCGGCCAGTGGCTGTATGGCAACGGCAACATCGGCCTTTCGGACAACATCAACGGCATGATCTACCAGGTCGAGTTCTTCACCGACAACACCTTCACGACTCCATATACCGGCGGCACGGCCATGCCCGTGGTCAAGATCATCAGCGGCATCGCAGGCCTGACGACCGACGGCCAGCAGATGAAGTCCACCGGCAACGACGCCACGAGCACACCGGGCGGGCCGGTCGATCTCGGCATCGTCAAGCTGGTGTCCGTCGACGGCACCAACTATTCGTCGACAGCCAAGTTCGACCCGGCTGGGCAGACGGTCACCTACACGATCACGGTGACGAACGAGTTGTCGAATGCCGCCGCCGCCGTGGCGACGAACATGTCCAACGGCTGGATCTTGACCGACCCGATCCCGGCCGGCCTGACGCTGGACCCGCTCGGTCCGGCGACGGTCACCTACGGTGGCGCCAATCATGGGAACGCCGTGGCTTCGTGCCAGTTGGCGAGCGACCAGGTCACCTGCGCCGCCACCCCCGGCATGCTGCCCGGCGACACGATCACCATCACGCTGACGGGCACGGCATCGGGCGGCAATCCGATCGTCAATACGGCGACGGTCCTCGGCAACGACCCGGATCCCGGGTCGGCGCCCAACACCAGCACCGCCACCTTGACGCCGTTGTCGCTGAACCTGCTGAAGACCGCCAACCCGACGAGCATCACAGCGCCGGGCGACATCACCTATTCCTACGTCATCAGCAACGACGGCGAGGCCACGGCCTACGGCGTGACGCTGAGCTCCGACGTCGTCGTCACCACCAACGCCGACGGGTCGACCAACGCCCCCGGCTCGCCGGTCGACCTCACCCAGTTGACCTGCCAGGTCAGCCAGATCGGCCAGGATCCAGCGAATCCAAGCTCGCTCGGCGCCGTGGGCGACGCCGCCTCCGGTGTGCTGGCCAGCCCGGGCGTCACCATGGTGGCCGACGACCAGATCACATGCACCTTCGTGCGCCACGTCACCCAGGCCGACCTCGACACGGGCTTCAAGGCGCTGGACAACACCGCCACGGTCGATTCCTTCAAGGACGCGGCGCTAACCGACCCCGGCACACCGCTGACCTACTCAGCCAACGTCACAACGGATCTGAAGCCAAAGCTGACGCTGGACAAGTCGGCCGTCCCGATGCAGGTGGCCTCGCCCGGGGACGCCGTCAACTACTCCTTCCTGGTGACGAACACCGGCAACGTGGCGGTTTCCGGTATCGCCATCGACGAGACCTCGTTCTCCGGCAGCCCGGCTCTGACCGTGACCTGCCCGACCGACGTCGCCGCCTGGATGAGCAGCGGGGTCGTGGGCAGGCTGGAACCGAACGACCACGTGACGTGCACGGCCACGTACTCAGCCGCACTTGCCGACATCGCGGCGGGCTCGATCACGAACACCGCGACGGCCACCGGAACCGGTCCGGGCGGCGCGGCCGTGGTTTCCGACCCGGACTCCGTGACCATCACCGTCCCACCACCCGCCTTCACGTTCACCAAGAAGCTGGACCCCGCGGACGTGGTGCCGGCGACCGTTGGCGAGGTGCTGATCTACGACTTCGTCGTCACCAACACCGGCGGCGTGGCGCTGACCAACGTCACGATCGACGACCCACTGCCCGGTGTCTCCGCCGTCACATGCCCGGCCACCAGGACGGCCGGCCAGCTCAGCATCGGGGAATCCATCACCTGCACGGCCACCTACACTGTGACCGCCACCGATCAGGCCAACCAGACGCTCGTCAACACGGCGACGGCGTCCGCCACACCGCCCAACGGGGTGCCGCTGACGCAGACATCGGCCGTACCGGTCGTGATCCTCCAGCCCGGGCAGCCGGTACCGCCGGCTCAACCCGCGGCACCGCCGGCACCGGCGGCTCAACCCGCGGCCCCGACGGGCGGGGTCGTAGTGCCGAGGCCCAACCCGCTGGCGCCCGCCGCGGCGCTGCTGCTATTCGGCGCCGGCCTGGCCATCCTGCCACTGCGGCATGGGCTTGTCAGCGGGCGCAATTAGTCCCCAGATAGTAGTAGGGCGCGACTCGGGGAAGTCGCGCCCTACAAGGCAGGAGGATGCCGCGCGGCCCTGCCCGCCAAAGGGGACCCATGGCGGGCGTTTGCGCCCAACCGCGCGGTAGTGCTCTGCCTCCCTCGACCCCCGGGAGAAGGGGGGAGGAATTCGAGGCTCCAACGTCTCGACAATTTCTTGCCGAATAATTGGTGCTGGACCAGTATTGTCGGTGAAATGCGAGTTTTCAAGCGAATAGTGTCGGGTTCTGGCGACAACGTGCCAAGACTCCCGCCAAAGCGTCAGCCCTTGGGAACGTCCGAGCTAGTCAACACCGCAATGAAAGCTTCTTGCGGCACTTCGACCCGCCCCAACATTTTCATGCGTTTCTTGCCGGCCTTCTGCTTCTCCAGCAGCTTGCGCTTGCGCGTGATGTCGCCGCCGTAGCATTTGGCGAGTACGTCTTTACGGACGGCCCGGATCGTCTCGCGCGCGATGACGCGTGCCCCGATGGCCGCCTGCACGGGCACCTCGAACTGCTGGCGCGGGATCAGCTTGCGCAGCCGCGTCACGATCTCGACGCCGTAGGAGTAGGCCTTGTCCTCGTGCACGATGGCCGAGAACGCGTCCACCGTCTCGCCGTTCAGCAGGATGTCGACCTTGACCAGATCGGCCTGCTGCTCGCCGGCCGCCTCGTAGTCCAGCGACGCGTAGCCCTTGGTGCGCGACTTCAACTGGTCGAAGAAGTCGAAGACGATCTCGGCCAGGGGCAGCGTGTAGCGCAGCTCGACGCGGTCCTCGCTCAGGTAGTCCATGCCCGTCTGGGCGCCGCGGCGCTGCTGGCACAGCTCCATGACCGTGCCGATGAACTCCTTGGGCGTCAGAATCGTCGCCTTGACGACGGGCTCGTAGACGGCCGCCAGCTTGGCTTCGGGGAACTGCGACGGGTTCGTGATGACGTGCTCGGTGCCGTCTTCGGCGACCAGACGGTAGACGACGGACGGCGCCGTCGCGATGATGTCGAGCCCGAACTCGCGCTCGAGACGCTCGCGCACGATCTCCATGTGCAGCAGGCCGAGGAAGCCGGCCCGGAAGCCGAAGCCCAGCGCGCCGGACGTCTCGGGCTCGAACTGCAGGGCCGCGTCGTTCAACTGCAGCTTGTCGAGGGCGTCGCGCAGCTCCGGGAAATCGGCTCCATCGACCGGGTAGATGCCCGAATAGACCATCGACTTGGGGCTGCGGTAGCCGGCCAGGGGGTGGGAGGACGGACGCGTCGCCGAGGTCACGGTGTCGCCGACGCGCGACAGGCGCACGTCCTTGACGCCCGTGATCAGGTAGCCCACCTCGCCGACGCCCAGGCCCGTCGTCGGCACCGGCTCGGGCGAGATGACGCCCACCTCGAGCACGTCGTGCGTCGTGCCGGTCGACATCATCAGGATGCGCTCGCGCGTGCTGAGCTCGCCGTCGACGACCCGGACGTACGTGACGACGCCGCGGTAGGTGTCGTAGACGGAGTCGAAGATCAGGGCGCGGGCCGCCGCCTTGGCGTCCCCCACGGGCGGGGGCACCTGGGCCACGATCGCGTCGAGCAACTCGGGCACGCCGTCACCGGTCTTGGCCGAGACGCGCAGGACGTCGGAGACCGGGCAACCCAGCACGCCGGCCACCTCGGCCGCGTACTTGGACGGCTGGGCGCTGGGCAGGTCGATCTTGTTCAGCACCGGGATCACGGTCAGATCGGCGTCCAGCGCCAGGTACAGATTGGCCAGCGTCTGGGCCTCGATGCCCTGCGCGGCGTCCACCAGCAGAACGGCCCCCTCGCAGGCGACGAGCGACCGCGACACCTCGTAGTTGAAGTCGACGTGACCTGGCGTGTCGATCATGTTCAGCACGAAGTCGCGGCCGTCCACCTGCCACGGCAGGCGCACGGCCTGCGACTTGATAGTGATGCCGCGCTCGCGCTCGATGTCCATGCGGTCGAGGTACTGCGCGCGCATCGCCCGCTCGTCGACGACGCCCGTCAACTGCAGCATGCGGTCGGCCAGCGTCGACTTGCCGTGGTCGATGTGCGCGATGATGCTGAAGTTGCGAATGGCCTTCGGCGGCGTGGCTCCGGGTATGAATGGCATGAAGGCCTATCGGTTGGCAAGGATGTCGATTGCGAAACCACCGGAGCGGCGGGCGAACTCGCCATCGGCGGTCCATAGGGCGCTGCAGCCGCCGGCCAGGGCCGTCGCCATGTGCAGCGCGTGGACCGCGTCGAGGCTCGTCGTCGCCCTGATGCGGGACGCGCGGTCGAAGGCCTCGGGCGGAACGTCGAGCATGACCAAGCCGGCGAAGAAGTCGCGGAAGGCCTGCTCGGACGCCACATCGCGGCGCCGGTACGGGATCACCATGCATTCCGTGGCGACCAGCGGGCTGACGCACAGCGTGTCGGCGGCCGAACTCAGGATCGGTCGAATTCGTCGCCCCAGATCGCCGCCGCTCTCGACCGTGTAGACGCACAAGGCTGTGTCGAGATAGATCACCTAGTACCGATCCTCATTCGTGCCCCGCGCCGCCACGACTGGCGCTCTTCCTCGATGAAGGACTGGACCTCCTCGTCCGTCATGCCCGGACCGTGCGCCGCGAGATACGCCTCCGCCACGGCGACCGCGCGCCCGCCGTTCGGCCCGGGCTTGGCGTCGTCCAGCGGAGCCAGCCGCACGACCGGCTGAAAGCGTTTGGCGATCACGACCTCGGTGCCATTGAGGGCCTGATCGATGAGCTCCGACAGCCGGTTGTGGGCTTCGGCCACGCCGACCGTGATCGTCGTCATGTCGGACCACCTTCCAAGATCGCTATCTATTATAGCGAGGTTGTCACGGCGTCAGTTCTTCAGGGCGACGAGCAGGCCCTCGCCCAGCGGGATCACGACCTTCGTGAAGTCGTCGTCCTGCTGGACGACATCGATGGCCTCGCGGATGATCAGCGCCTCGTCCTCCTCGTTGCGGGGGTCGGCCACCTTGTTCCGCCACAGGGCGTCGTTCATGACGAGCAAGCCGCCGGCGCGCAGCAGGCGCGTCGCCTGGGCCACGTATTCGACGTACTCGAGCTTGTCGCCGTTCACGAGCACGATGTCGTAGGCGCCATCGCGCAGCTTGGGCAAGACGTCCAACGCCACGCCGGCGATCAGTCGGAACGACGCCGCCGGCCAGCCCGCCTTGGTGAACGCCTGACGCGCGGCGATCTGCCAGTCGGCGTCGGCGTCGATGCTGGTCAGCGTCGCGCCCGACCCCATGCCGGACAGCAGCGCCAGCCCCGTGACGCCGGGGCCGGTGCCGATCTCCACGACCGTCCTGGCGTCGATCACCCGGGCCAGGAACGTCAGGGCCGCGCACACGCCGTTGCTGGGGACGGGGGCCGCCGATCCGGTCTCGGCGGCTGCCTCGCGCGCCGCGCGCACCGGTTCGGGGTTGTAGACGAAGTTCTCGGCCATGTCCAAGGACTCGGCGTTCAGCACGGCCAACTGCGTCACTGCAGGCTTCGGTGTAGACATAGTCAAAGTCTAGCGGGGCGACCGCCGAGTCGGCGCGCTATCAGCACCAGGATCGGCAATCGGCCCGCTGCGGCAGACGCCCCGGCTGTGATCGCATCGCGCCCAACAGCGAAGGGCGCCGCACGTCACGCCGCGTCGGGCTGCGGCGCCGCGTCCTCAGGCGCGGGCGGTCCGGCCGCCTTGACCGCTTCGGCCGCCGGCGCAGTGGTCGCCGCCGCCCGGGCGGGCCTGGACGCCACGGCCTTCGCGTCGGACGGTGCGCCGTCGGTCTGATCGGCGAACCACTTGGCGAACAAGCTCGTCATGTCGAGCCCCGTGGCGGCCTTGATGATGGCGGGCAGCTGGACCAGGACGTCCGTGCTGATCTTCGTGATGCCCGACGCGGCGCCGGCGTCGCCGAGAACCGTGATGTTGTCGATGTCGCCGATCGGGGCGGCCACGGCCGTCAGCATGTCGGGCAGCGACGTCAGCACGCGATCGATGACGGCCTGCTGGCCGTACTTGGCGTAGGCGGCGGCCAGCAGCTCCTTGACGCTGGCCTCGGCCTGGCCCTTGGCCTGGATGGCCTGGGCCTCGGCCAGGCCGTTCGCCTTCGTGGCGGCGGCGCGGCCTTCGCCCTCCTGCGTCAGACGCTTCATCTCGGCCTCGGCGGCGGCCGTCACCATGACGGCTTGGGCCTTGGCGCGCTGCTCGGCCGTGTACAGCTCGGCGTCGGCGGCCTTCTGCGCGGCGTAAAGCGACGCGTCCGCCTTGGCGCGCACCTCGGAGTCCAGTTGCAGCTTCGTCAGCGTGGCCACCTGGGTGGCGTTGGTTTGCTGGGCCTCGGTGATCAGGGCGTCCTGCGACGCCTTCGTCTTGGGCCCGACGGCGGCGGCCTCGGCCTCGGCCTGCGCGGTCTCCTTCAGGAAGCCGGCCTCCTTCAGCTGGGCGTCCTTGTTGGCGTTCGCGATCTGGATGCGGGCATCGGCCTTGGCGCGGGCCGACTCCTGCTCGTTCTGGGCCTCGGCCACCTCGGCGGCCTTGCGCACCTGCGCGGCCTGGGGGCGTCCCAGGTTCGTGATGTAGTCGGTCGGGTCGGTCGCGATGCCGTTGATCTGCAGCGTGTCGACGCGCAGCCCGGCGTCCGACAGGGCCGACGCGGCGGCCTCCTGGATCTTGGCGGCCAGTCCCTCGCGATCGCGCAGCATCTCCTCGATCGTCATGTTGCCGACGACGCCGCGCAGCGCGCCGGCCAGGATCGACTGGATGATGCGGGGGATGTCCTCCTCGCGTCCCAGGAAGCGCTGGGCGGCCGAGCGGACGCCGTCCGGCGTGCCGTCGATCTTGGCCAGCGCGACGGCGTCGACGACGACCTTGATGTTGTCCTTCGAAACGCCTTCCGGCACCTGCATGGCGATCTCGGTGGCATCGAGCGACAGGCTGCGGCAGCGCTGGATGAATGGGACGATGAACGACCCGGCACCCATGACGACCTTCAGGGCCGGCCCCTCGTCCACCTGCTTCGTGTGCTTCATGCCGGTGATGATCAGCGCCTCGTTGGCGTCGGGGATCTTGTAGCGCTTGGCGACGATGATGACGACGATGACCAGCGCGACGATGATGCCGATGATCGACAAAACGGTGGTGGATGGCATGTTCAGCTCCCAGGATGGTCGGTGAGGTAGGGCTTGAGACCGGGCGGCAGCGGAGGATCGGTGGACGCCACCTGCAGCAGCTCGGGGCCGAGGAGATCGGTGACGAACACCGACTGCCCGGTCTTCAGATCGTCTTCGGAGACGAACGTGATGGTGCGAGGGCTGCCCAGGTACGACACCTGGACGAGGCCGCGCTGGCCGGCCCCGGCGCCGGCCGTGACGATGCCCCGGGTGCCGATGACGTTGTCCAGCTTGTAGGCCTTCTCGGGTGTCTCGGAGCGCTTCATCCAGCGGTACAGCGCGATCGCGATCGCCGCGATCACGAGGCCGATGACGAAGCCGAGCACCAGGGAGCCCGTCATGCTCCAGCCCTGGGACTCCCCGATGATGCCGCCGAAGCCGATGCCGCAAAGCAGCCCGCCCAGGGACGCGCCCGAAATGATGCCCGAGCCGAGGGACACGTCGAACATGTCGAGCACGCCGTCAAGAAACAGGGCGACACACAGCACGACGAAGCCGACGATGGCGGTGATGATGAACCCAGTCATGGCCAAGCCCTTCCAGGACGAACATTAGCACTTCACAGGGTCGGCGAATACCGCTAGTCATGCCCGGTTCAGGCCTCGCAGAGACGTCTTGTCCAAGTCGTCCGACGGCCCCGCGCCGGACGGCGGCCGCGGCGGGGTGGGCGGGGTGAGCGGGGCCGGTGCCGGCGGCTCCGGCGTGACGGGCGCCGACGGCTCGGACGAGGGACGCCGGCCGCGCAGGCGGCGCACCACGACGCCGACCACGGCCGTCACCTGCGTGACGCGCAGCAGGGCGGCCACGGCCACGTAGACCAACGTGAAGACGATGACGCCGGCGATCGCCTCGACGGGGGCGAACAGGCGGCGCGTCGAGATGTAACTCATGCCCAACGTGACGTCCCACGCGGCCAGGGCCGCCGCCAGGGACGCGACCGTCACCTTGATCCACAGCCAGACGATGCCGCGCAGCCCGTACGAGCCCATCTCGCGATGCATCAGCCACAGGAACAGGCAGGCCGTGATGACGGCGCCGACGGTCTGGCCGATCGCGATGAACAAGACGCCGTAGCGCCCGGGCAGCCACAGAAGCGCCGCGCCCGAGACGAGCAGCTGGGTGCCCGTCAGCACGACGACGAGCCAGAAGTTCATCCAGCCGTTCTGCTTCGCGAAGTAGTACCGCTGCTTCAGCGACGAGATCGCGAAGGCCCACGTGCCGAGGCAGTAGGCGGATGTCACCCACCAGACGTTGGTGGCCTCGGTGGTGCTGAGCGCGCCGAACAGCGTGCGGATCAGCGGCATGCCCAGCCCGATGATCGCGGCGGAGGCCGGGATGATCAGCACGGACGGCATCATGAGGCCCTGGCGCACGAGGCTCTTCATGCGGTCGTTGTCGCCGTCGCGCCAGGCCGTCGACATGGCGGGGAACAAGGCCGTCACAACCGACACCATGATCAGCGACACCGGGATCACGAAGAGGGTGACCGAGTATTGCATGGTGCCGTAGCCGGCGTACTCGGGCACGCCGGCCCGCATGGCGGTGGCCATCCACGTCAGCATCATCGACTGGACGCCGGAGAAGAGCACGGCGGCCAGCGTCCAGAACGTCATGCGCGTCACCTCGCCAAAGCCGTAGCCGCGCCAGCCGAAGCGGGGATGGAAGCGGAAGCCGTCCCGGTACAAGGGCCAGATCAGGCACAGTCCCTGCACGGCGATTCCCAGCGTCGTCGACGCGCCCAGCATCACCACCATGGCCGACGACCAACTGGACGGATCGGGCTGGTATCCCCACAGGATCCAGAACGCGACAAGGCCCGCGATCTGCACCAGATTGGCCCAGGCCGGCGCCCAGGCGTAGGCCGTGAAGTGTCCGCGCGCGTTCAGCACCTGCCCCAGCACGGCGTACAGCCCGTAGAAGAACAGTTGCGGCATGCACCAGTAGCCCAGCAGGATCGTCAGATGCAGGTAGCCGGGCACCGCCACGTTGGTCTTGGCGGCGACGATCAGGTTGATCAGCCACGGGGTCGCCAGCGTGAAGACCACGGTGGCTGCCAGGATCACCAGCAACGCCAGCGTGATCAGCCGGTTCACGAAGTCCTCGCCGCCGTCCGGGCGCTTCATCGCCTTCGTGATCTGCGGGATCAGAATGCCGGTGACGACGCCCGTCGCGATGATCCCGTAGATGACGGTCGGCAGGTTGTTGGCCTGGTTGAACGAGTCGGACGCCACGGACGCCTGGACGATCAGGGCGAAGAGGAACGTGCGGACGAAGCCCAGCACGCGCGAGCCCATCGTGCCGACCGCCATGACGGACGAGTTGCGCGACACGTGCGTGAAGCGCTCCTCGGCGGTCGCCAGAATATCGCTCAACGCCCGGTCCCCGCGTAGACGACGGCCTGGCCGTCGGCGTCGAGCCCGAAGGCGGTGTGGGCGGCGCGGACGGCCCGCTCCATGTCGGCGGCGTCCACCATGACCGAGATACGGATTTCGGACGTCGCGATCATGTCGAGGTTGATGTTCGCCTCCGCCAACGCCTCGAACAGCGTGGCCGCGACCCCTGGGTTGGTCCTGATGCCGATGCCCACCACCGACACCTTGGCGATGTGGTCGTCGTAGACATAACCGCCGAAGCCGATGTCGGCCTTTACGCGATCGAGCGTCGTCTTGGCCTTGGCGGCGTCGTCCATCGGTAGCGTGAAGGAGATGTCGGTGCTGCCCTCGCCGACGCGCGAGGCGTTCTGCACGATCATGTCGACGTTGACGTCCGCCGCCGCGATCGCATGGAAGAGGCGGGCGGCGACGCCGACCTTGTCCGGCACGCCCGTGATCGTGATCTTCGCGACGGACGCGTCGTGGGCGACTCCCGAGATGATGGCCTGCTCCATGGTTTCCCCTTCCTTGGCCTGATCGGTCACCCAGGTGCCCGGGTTGTCCGAGAACGAAGACCGCACGTAGATGGGAACGTGCTCGGTGCGCGCGTATTCGACGCAGCGCAGGTGCAACACCTTGGCGCCGCACGCCGCCATCTCGAGCATCTCCTCGTAGCTGATCCGCGGGATGCGCCGGGCCGTCGGAACGATGCGCGGGTCGGCCGTGAAGACGCCGTCGACATCCGTGTAAATCTCGCAATAGTCGGCGTTCATGGCGGCCGCCAGGGCGACGGCGGTCGTGTCCGATGCGCCGCGGCCCAGCGTCGTGATGTCCTTCGTGGTCTGGGCGACGCCCTGGAACCCCGCCACGATCACCACGTTGCCGGCCTGCATGGACGAAACCACGCGGCCCGGTGTGATGTCGATGATGCGGGCGTCCCCGTGGGCGGCGGTCGTGATCACGCCGGCCTGGGAGCCCGTGTAGCTGCGGGCCGGGACGCCGAGGTCGCTGAGCGCCATCGCCAGCAGGGCCGCCGACTGCCGTTCGCCCGTTGTCAGCAGCATGTCGAGCTCGCGCGGCATGGGGTGTTCGGACACCTCCAGCGCCAGGTCCATGAGCTCGTCCGTCGTGTCGCCCATGGCCGAGATCACGACGACAACCTCGTTGCCGGCCGCCTTCGTTTCGGCTATCCGCCGCGCCACCTTCTTGATCGATGCAGCGTCGGCGACGGACGATCCGCCGAACTTCTGCACGATGCGGCCCACGGCGCCTCCTTCTTGGCAGGAAGTCAGTTTACTGGACCGCCCCCGCCGGGGACCGTCGCCGAGCAGGCCGTCCACCCAGGCCGGTGCGCTAGACTCGATGGTTCGAGCCGATCGACGCAGTAGCGAGGCTTCCCTCGTTGGGACGCGTGCGCCATGGCCCGGCCCAGGGATCTGGAAGGTGGCAAATCGTGAGTGGAATCGCCGGTTACTACAACACCACCGGTTCCGACCAGCTGCTGCACGCCATGACCGCGCTGATGGCACACCGCGGGCCCGACGGCGAGGGCTACTTCCGCGACGACACCTGCGGGCTGGGACACCGCGCGCTGGCCCTGGGCGACGACGACGCCGTCGCGCAGCCTCTGGCTTCGTCCGACGGGCGCTACGTGCTGTGCTACGACGGCGAGATATTCAACGCGGCGGCGCTGCGGCAGGAACTCGTCGCGGCGGGATGCGCGTTCGAGACGACATCGGCGGCGGAGACCGCGCTGCAGGCGTTCGCCCACTGGGGCAACTCCTGCTTCGACCGTTTCGAGGGCGCCTGGGCGCTGGCCTGCTACGACAAGGCGGAGCGCCGGCTGACCCTGTGCCGCGACCACCTGGGCGTCAAGCCCATCTACTTCGCCGAGCCTCACGCCGCGGCGGGCGGGCCGGCACTGATCTTCGGCTCCGAAATCAAGCCGGTCTTCCTGTCCGGACTGATCCCGCGCGAGCCGAACGAACGCGCGATCTATCGCTATCTGCGGTTCCGCGCCCACGACGACACCGCCGAGACGTTCTTCGCCGGGATCCGCAAGCTGCTGCCCGGCCAGATGCTCGTGATCGATCCGTCCGGCGTGACGATCCGGGCCTACACCGATCTGCGCGAACAACTGCTGGCGTCCAGCGAGGCGGCCGGGGACACCCCCTACGACGCGGCGATGGCCGACGAGTACCGCCGACACCTGGAGGCCAGCATCGCGGAATGCCTGCGCGGTCCGGTGCCGATCGGGACGTCCCTGTCCGGCGGTCTCGACTCGTCCGCGATCACCGTGCTCGTCAGCCAGTTGGCGCCGGCCATGGCCGAGGCCGGCCGTCCGCCGAACGTCGGCAACGTCTTCTCGGCGATCTTCCCGCACCAGATCAACGACGAGGAGCGCTACGCCGACGCGGCGATGGCGTCCGCCCGGCCCGGGCTGACGCTGCACAAGATCACGCCGACGGCCGACGCGTTGCGCGCCGACATGGCCGACTTCGTGCGGACCCAGGAGGAGCCGACGATCTCCACCGGCCCGTACGTCCAGTACCAGCTGATGCGCGAAGCCGGGCAGCGCGTCCGCGTGATGCTGGACGGCCAGGGCGCCGACGAGACGATGGCGGGCTACGTGCCGTACTACGCCGTTCATCTGCGCGAACTGCGCCGCCAGGGCCGGTCGGGCAAGCTCGGCAAGGAAGCCAGGGGCTCCGTCGACGTCCTGTTGCGCCTATCGCGATTCACGATCATGGATCACCTGCGCCTGCGCAAGCAGATCTCCATGGCGACGTTCCTGACGCCCGAATTCCGCCGCGCTCACCAGGCCGAGAAGTTCCCCGTCGTCGGGGACCGCCTGCGGGCCCGCCTGCTGCAGGACCTGTACGAGAACTCGGTGCCCGCCCTGCTGCGCTACGGCGACCGCAACGCCATGCGGTTCTCCGTCGAGGGGCGCGCCCCGTTCATGAGCCGCGACCTTCTGGAGTACCTGTTCTCGCTGCCCGACGATGCGATCATCTCGGACGGGTGGAACAAGCGCGTGTTGCGCGACGCCCTGACCGGCGTCCTGCCGGACATCATCGTCAGGCGCCGCAACAAGATCGGCCTGTCGTCGCCGGAGACCGACTGGATGATGCGGCTGAAGAACTACTTCTACGAGATCTTCTCGTCGGCCGAGTTCGCCGCCCGTCCCTACTTCGACCAGGCGGCCGTGCTCGAGGCGTTCGACGGCTTCATCCGCGGCAAGAACGCGGTCGGCACGATGACGTTCTGGCGCATTGCCAACATCGAACTGTGGCTCCGCGAGTTCTTCGACGAGCCGAAGGCGCCCAAGGCCGCGCGGGCCAGCGATTTCGAGGCGAACCACAGCAAGACGCTCGATCTCGCCGACACCACCCGGGGGATCGACTGGCGCCGTTACCCGCTGGGCACCGAGCAGGTGGGCCCCACAACTGATCTCGACGACCTCGTCGCAAGGCACGTCAAGGCGTTCTTCGACGCCTTGCCGAAGCAGACGGCCGAGCATCGCGACGCCGTCGCCGGGCACCCCTGGTACCTGTTCGTCTCCGAGAAGATCGTCGCGATCACGCAGGGCCGGTCGTACTTCATCTGGGACATCAAGCCAACCTGGTGGGCCGACACGTTGTCGCGCTTCGTCTCGCGGACGCCCGCCGGCATCGGGCTGGGCAGCCCCCAGACCATGCAGCTCGCGATTCAGGACGTGGGCCTCCCCCGCGTTCTGCTGGCCTCCGCGGTCGGAGCCGCGGGCAAGCTGGTCGGCAAGAGGGGCCTGTTCTACAACCTTGTCGGCGACAGTGTCAGGGCGATCGACGGCCCGACCGAGTATTCGGTGTACCCCGCCAACGTTTCGGCCAAGCTGGCGCCGGCCGACCCGGACGGCGTGGCGGCCCGGTTGTCCGAGCGCGTCCGGGCGGTCGTGCCGGCGGAGTACGCGGACTGGTTCCGGGGCGTCGTCGTCATGGACGCCAACGACTTCGGCCAGAACGTCCTGGGCACGAACGCCCCCGGCGACCGCCACCGCTACGAGGCGGCCTTCGCGGACAACCCCTTGGATCAGACCGACCAGCTGACGCCGCTGTGCGTCGTCGTCGAGCGCCCGCTGCAGTGAGGCGTCCGGCAGGCCGGATGCCGGCGCCCGCCGGCCCGGCGATCCGCTAGCCCTTCCAGGTGATCTTCGCCAGAACCTCGGGCCACGTCCGGTCGAGGCGGCGGCCGCCCGAACGCACGCCCCACCACAGCACGAGCGCGCCCTCGGCCAGGCCGACCACCAGGGCGATCCAGCCCCAGTAGCCGCCGTTGATGGCATCGAGGACGGCCAGCACGATCACCGGGATGCCGATGACCAGCGGCAGGAACATGCCGACCATGGCCGTCAGGAAGCCGGCGACGCCCCCGGCGCCGTTGCGCCCCGCCAGCGACGAACCGGCGGGCGGCTGCGGGTACTGCCAGAGTGCCCCCATCCAACTGCCGATCCCGGCGCCCACCAGCATCAAGGCGGCCGAGAGTCCCACGACCCCGGGCAGCAACTCCCAATGACCGGCGTACGCCATGAAGCCGACGATGAGGACGACCTGGATGGTCCCGAAGATCACCAGGAACGCCAGCACGCGGCCCCACCGGTCGTCCCGTCCCGACACCCCCGTCACGATCTGGGTGGCCAGCGCCGACCCGTCGTAGCTGATGTCCGAGGCGACGAAGATGGCCGCCATGTAGCCCATCATGGCGGGGCAATAGGCCAAGACCACCTTGGCGACGTCGGATGTGCCGATGTCCGTCCCACGGAAGGACAGCATCAGCGGGATGGCCACAATGAAGGGCATCAGCAGCATCGAGATCGCTCCGACCAGACGCCGGGGGTCGCGCCGCCAGTAGCGCATCTCGCGTTTGGCGACGGCACCGGCGGGCGTGGCCGGCAGGTAGCGGTCGAGCGGGTTGGCCTTCACGATCTTCTGGGCGCCGCCCGCCTGGTCCAGAGGGCTGATCAGCGACTGGGCGAACTGATGCGTCCACACCCAGGCCAGCCCGGCCAGCCAGGCCACCGCCAGCACCAGCCAGATCGCGGCCGTCCCCCAGGCCCCCTGCGCCACTCCCCAGGGCAGTGCCCATGCCCAGCCGAAGGGCGTCCACGACGCCACGCGGCCCGCCGTGCCGAGACCGGCCAGGATGCCGGAAACCTGGATCAGCTGGCCGTCCGCCCCGACGATCATGCGGCTGAAGACCTGGATGCCCAACGAGAACAGCAGGATCAGTAGCACCACGGCCACCATCACCAGGTCGCGCGCCTTGCGCCGCCGCAGCACGCCCGCCAGCAGCGACGACAGCGCGCGCGACGACACGAGGCAGGTGGCGAAGCCGAGCACGAAGCCGACCAGGGCCGCGACGAACGTGGCCGGCGACGTCGACCAGGCCACCACGTAGCCGATTCCCAGGATCACGGTCAGAAGACCGCCGAGCCCCAGCCCCGACGAGAGGAGCAGGCCGGGAAACATGCGGCCCATCCGCACCGGGTACAGGGCGAAGCGCCCGGCGTCCAGCATGTCGTTGTTGCCGGTCATCAGCGTGACCACCACCGGCCAGCCGATCGTCAACAGCGCGAAACCCGCCGTCAGCACACTGCCGCGCGTCTCGACGGACGCCCCGCGCAGGGCGATCAGGCCCCACATCAGCGGGATCGCCGTGCCCAGCACCATCAGAAGCATGACGACGTTGGCCACCAGCATGCCCGTCGACGTCTTGGCCTGCCGCCAGGCGAGCTTCAGCTGGAGTCTGGCGAGGATGGACGTCAGGCCAGCCGCCCGGCCGGCGGACACGGGCGCGCTCACGACTGGCCCAGCCATGACAGCGATCCCATCTCGACCTCTTTCACGCCGACCAGCTCGAGGAACCGTTGCTGCAGCGGCTTGCCATCGCACACCTGCTCGATGCCGCCGAGCGCCAGGATGCGCCCCTCGGCGATGACGGCGACCGCGTCGCACAGCGTCTCGACCAGTTCCATCACGTGGCTCGACATGACGACCGTGCCGCCGCGGTCGACGAAGTCGTGCAGGATGGAGCGGATCGCCTCGCCCGAGACCGGGTCGACGGACTCGAACGGCTCGTCCAGGATCACCAGAGACGGGTTGTGCACGAGCGCGCAGGCCAGCCCGATCTTCTTCGTCATGCCGGCGGAGTAGTCGGCCACCATCGTCGTCGCGTCGGCGGTCAGGCCCAGCGCTGCCAGCAGGGCGTCGGCCCGGGGCTGGATGACGGCCTGCGACAGGCCTCGCAACTGCCCGCTCAACAGCACCATCTCGCGACCGGTCAAACGGTCGAACAGGCGCATGCCGTCGGGGAGCACGCCCATCAAGGCCTTGGCCGCGGCTGGGTCGCTCCAGACGTCGCGTCCCAGCACCGAGATCGCGCCGTGGTCGGGCCGCAGCAGTCCGGTGACCATCGACAGTGTCGTCGTCTTGCCGGCCCCGTTCGGGCCCACCAGGCCGAACAGGCAGCCGGGCGGCACGGCCAGCGACAGGTCGTTGACCGCGATCTTCGGGCCGAACGCCTTGAGCAGGTGCTGCAGCAGCAACGCCGGCACGGCGTTGAAGTCGACCCGGCGCGGCTCGCGCGCCGCCGTGGCGGGCACGGCGTCGGCCACCGTCGGCTGGACCGGCGACGCCGTTGGTTGGCCCGGAGACACCGTTGGCTGGCCCGGAGACACCGTTGGCTGGACCATGGCGACCGTCGGCTGGCCCGGCGGCACCGTCGACTGGACCGGCGGCACCGTCGACTGGACCATGGCGATCGGTGGCTGACCCGGGATCATCGCGGGCTCCGGGGCCTGAAAGTCCGGCTGACCGACCGAGGGCGCTGCGGACACCGGAGGCATGGCCGGCACTCCCGGAGGCATGGCCGGCACTGCCGGCGGCTGATAGGGGTTCGGAGAGGACGGCTCAGTCAGGCTCATGCGTCCATTCTGTCATCGACAAGCCCACATGGTGGCGACGTCCAAGGCTGGGAATAGGCGATGGGCCACCCAGGGTTTACACATCGTCAGATAATCCCGCCACGAATCGAGGAACCATGACCTACACCCTGCCTGACCTGCCCTACGACTACTCGGCTCTCGAGCCCTTCGTCAGCGGCGACATCATGGCTTTGCACCACGACAAGCACCACAAGGCCTACGTGGACGGCGCCAACACGGCCGCCGACAAGCTGGCCGAGGCCCGGGCCAAGGGCGACTTCGGCGTCATCAACAAGCTCGAAAAGGATCTGGCCTTCAACCTCGGCGGCCATCTGAACCACTCGATCTTCTGGCAGATCATGGCGCCCGCCGCCGGGGCCGTCCCCCAGGGTGAGCTGGCCGCCGCCATCGGCGAGTTCTTCGGTACCTTCGACTCCTTCAAGGCAGAGTTCCAGGCCACGGCGCTCGGTGTCCAGGGCTCCGGCTGGGCCGTCCTGGCGTGGGATCCGGTGGCCAAGCGGCTCGTCAACTGGCAGATGTCCGACCACCAGGGCAACGCGCCCCTGGCCCAGGTGCCGGTGCTGCAGCTCGACATGTGGGAGCACGCCTTCTACCTGCAGTACAAGAACGTCAAGGCCGACTACGTGACGGCCTGGTGGAACGTCGTCAACTGGCCCGAGGTGCAGCGCCGCTTCGACGCGGCCCGGGCCGCCAACGTCCTAGTCTGACGCAACGATCACGCGGAGCCTCCCTCATGCCGAGGGAGGCTCTGTCGCGTGGGGCGAACTGCTGCCGATCGCGGCGCCACCTAGACTGGGCGCATGGCCGACACTGATCAGGCGCCCATCGGCGACACCGAACGCGACGCGACTGTGTCCCTGCTGCACGCGCACATGGCCGCCGGCCACATCGACCGGCCCCAACTGAGCCAGCGCCTGAGCTGGGTCCGGTCCGCGCGCACGCCAAGCGAACTCGACCAGGCGTTGGCCGGTCTGCCCGCCCTGCCCGCCGGCGTCAGGCCAGGCGACACGCGACGGGGCGCGCCGTGGCGTCGCATCATGCTGTGGATGATCGTGCTGTCGCCCGCGCTGGTCCTGCTGATCTTCACGGGATGGCGCTTCTGGTTGGTGTTCTTCATCGTGTGGGGCGCGCTGTACTACCTCGTCTACCGCGCCGACCGGGCCAGCGAGCGGACGGGTCAGCCGTAAGGCTCACTGTCAAGGGGTCGCCCTAGTCGGTGCCCGCCGAGCGCCGCGACGACGCCACACAGCGGCTCGGGGCGTTCGAAGACCTGCTCGAGGACTTCGAGGCCGGCGACCCGGCCCTGCCGGCCCAGTTCGCCCGGCTCAAGGCAGCCGGCAAGGAGAAGACCGTCACCTACAGAGAGGCGCTCGGCCTCAAGCTGCTCGACATGTTCGACCGCCGCGGGTTGACGGACGGGTGAGGCCGTCTCACAGTCGTCTCATAGGACAGCGACGGCGCCGTCGCGCCACTCCGGTGGCACGATGAGAGCATGAGCAATGATGTGCCGCACGTTGGGCAGAATCCGTGGAAGATTTGGACGATCGTGCTGAGTGCCATTCTGGTGGTCGGCCTGGCCGGCGGCCTCGCGGCGATGGGCGCGGCCCACGGCATGCGCGGGCGCATGCGGCCCGGAATGGGTCAAGACTGCGGCGCGACGCCCGGGTCGGCACAGCCATGCAACATGCCTTCGGGCGGCATGCCGCACCCGCGAGCCGGGGACGGCATGTCAGGTGCCGGCATGGCCTTGGGAGCCGGCCTGTTCTTGGTGTTCGCCGTCGCGCTGGCGGCATTGATCATCGCGATCATCGCGTTGCGGCGCACGGCCATGCCGGCGGCCGTGCGCGTTCCGTCGCCGACGGCAGTGACTGTTCCTTCACCGCCGGCCGTGACTGTTCCGACGCCGGTAGCGGAGCCCGCGCCGACGCCGGTAGCGGAACACGCGACTGCGCCGGTAGCGGAGCCCGCGCCGACCACGAGCATCGAAGCCCCGGGCGACGCCCCAGCCAGCCAGTAGTGCGTTGGCTGCGTGGTTTTGCGGCATACATG
>JGI20166J26741_11645584_pt1 | contig 45897 bp, 35 predicted proteins | sample TergutCu122P5_FD_26741 | JGI IMG/M metagenome (IMG submission 26741)
CGCGCCGCAAGGGGAGCTGGTTCAGCCACTACCGGGCCGGCAAGATCGTGCTCGTCGTCATGCTGTCCCTGCTGCTGGCCCTGGTCGGCACCGTGGCCGTGGCGCTCGGACTGCTGAACGGCCGCCTGGCCAACATCGACCTGGGCGGCCTGCTCGGCAACGATCGTCCGTCCGAAAACACGTCGACATCGGACATCAAGTCGCTGGGCGATCCCTACGCCGGGCGGGCCATGAACATCCTGGTGATCGGCAGCGACTCCAGGGATGGCGGCAACGGGTCGCTGACGGGCGACGACGTCGCCGGCCAGCGCTCGGACACGACGTTCATCCTGCACGTCAGCGCCGACCGCTCGCGGGTGGACGTCGTTTCAATCCCGCGCGACACGCTGATCACGATCCCCGCCTGCATCTACAGCGACGGGTCCAAGGTGCCGATGTCCGGGGCCTCGGGGCAGAAGTTCAACGCCGCGTTCTCGTACGGCTCGTCGGGCAAGAAGGGGACGACGGCGTCGGGCGTCGCCTGCACGATCAAGACGGTCGAGAAGATGAGCAACGTGCGGATCGACGGCTATGTGGTCGTCGACTTCGCCGGTTTCGCCAACATCGTGAATGCGATCGGCGGCGTCGACATCTGGCTGCCCTGCGCCGTGTCGTCGAAGAACGCCGACAACCTGTCGCTCCCGGCCGGCGTCAACCATCTGGACGGGTCGACCGCCACCAGCTACGCCCGGGCCCGCGAGGGCAAGGGTCTGGGCGATGGTTCCGATCTGATGCGCATCCAGCGCCAGCAGGCCCTGTTCAAGGCCGTGGCGCAGAAGGTGTTCAAGATGAACGTCATGACGAACATGACGACGATGTACAACTTCGTCGGTTCGGTGGCCGACTCCGTCACGACCGACCTGGGCGGCGTCACCAGCGTGGCCGGGTTCGGGTACTCGCTGCGCGGCGTCAGCATCGATGCCTTCACGTTCATGACGATTCCGATCGCCAGCGCCGGCGACGGCGCCAACGTGATCCTGGTGCCGGGCCAGGACAAGCCGATCTGGGAAGCCCTGATCAACGACACCCCGATCGCCCAGGCGGGGCAGACACCGTCCGGCACGGCGACACCGTCCGGCACGGCCACGTCCGCCACCTCGACGCCGTCCGGCACCGCCAGCCATACGCCCACCCCGACGTCCACGCACACTCCGACGTCCACGGCAACGCACACTCCGACGCCGACGTCCACCAAGACGACGCCGACCAGCACGAAGACAACCCCGACGCCACCGCCGGGCGTCGTGGCCGCGCCCCTGGGCCAGTGCTGATCTATGGTCTGACCGTCCGCTCGCCCGAGTCGCACGTTTGAGCGCCTGCGCCGGCTGGTTCAGCCGGCGACAGCCAGGGCCCTCAGCGCGCGTCTTTCGTCGCGCTTGACCGACTGCTCGGCCGGGTTGGGCACGGGGACCGAGGCGATCAGGTCGCGGGTGTACTGCTGCTGGGGGTCGCGGAGGATCTGCTCGCGCGGGCCGAGCTCGACGATGCGCCCGAGCTGCATGACGGCGATGCGGTCGGCCAACATGTCGACGACGGCCAGGTCGTGGGTGACGAAGAGGCAGGCGAATCCCATCTCGTGCTGCAGCCGCACAAACACCTCCAGCACCTTGGCCTGGACGGACACGTCGAGCGCGGACGTCGGCTCGTCCGCCACCAGGAACTCGGGGTTCGTCACCAGGGCGCGGGCCAGCGAGACGCGCTGGCGCTGGCCCCCGGACAGCTCGTGCGGGTAGCGGGTGACGTAGTCGGACGGCAGTTCGACGGCCTCGAGCAGCTCCCGGGCGCGGTCCAGCCGTTCCCGCGGCGTCCCCATGCCGTGGATCAGCATCGGCTCGGCGATGCAGGCGCCGACCGTCATGCGCGGGTTCAGCGACGCGGCCGGATCCTGGAAGACGAATCCGACGCGACGGCGGTAGTCGCGCAGCGCCTTGCCGCGGGCCTTGACGATGTCGATTCCCAGCACGTTGACCGATCCGCGCGTGGCCGGTTGCAGACCGACGGTCGTGCGGCCGAGCGTCGTCTTGCCCGAGCCGGATTCGCCCACCAGCGCGACGATCTCGTGGGCGTGCACGTCGAGATTGACGTCCTCGACGGCGCGCACGGCCGGCGAGCCGAGGCGTCCGGGGAACTCCACGTCGAGGTCGCGCACGCTCATCACGACGTCGTCCGTCGGGCGCGACGACACGGGCGTCTCCATGGACTTCGGCCGCGGCCGCCCCAGGTGGGGCACCGCCGCCAGCAGCGCCTGGGTGTAGGGATGCTTCGGGTGCTCGAAGATGTCGTGCGCGGTGCCCTGCTCGACGAGTTCCCCGCGGTACATGACGGCCACGCGGTCGGCCAGGTCGGCGACGACCCCCATGTTGTGCGTGATCAGGATGATGGCCATGCCGAGCTTCTCCTGCAGGTCGCGCAGCAGGTCGAGAATCTGGGCCTGCACCGTGACGTCCAGGGCGGTCGTCGGCTCGTCCGCCACCAGGATCTCGGGGTCGCAACTGATCGCCATCGCGATCATCACGCGCTGCTTCTGCCCGCCGGAGAGTTGGTGCGGGTAGTAGTTGACGCGGTGCACCGGGTCGGGGATGCCCACCAACTCGAGCAGCTCGACGGCCCGGGCCGTCGCCTCCTTCTTGGTCAGCTTGCGGTGCACCTGCAGGGCTTCGCAGATCTGCCAGCCGACGGTGCGCACGGGGTCGAGGGCCGTCGACGGCTCCTGGAAGATCATCGCGATGCGATCGCCGCGCACGCGACGGATCTGCTCGCCCTTCAGCGTCAGCAGGTCTTGATCGCCGAGGCCGGCCTCGCCCGTGATCGTGGCGGTGTCGGGCAGCAGCCCGATCATTGCCCGCGAGCCGACAGTCTTGCCCGACCCGGATTCGCCGACGATGGCCAGCGTTTCGCCGGGCCGCAGTTCGTACGCGATGCCGCGCACCGCCTGCACGGGGGCGCCGTCGGTGCGGAAGGAAACGCACAGGTTCTCGACGCGCAGCAGCACGTCCTTGCCGGTGGCGTGGGCCTTGGCGGCGGCAGGGGTCTTGCCGGTGGCCTGGGCCTGGGCGGCGGTGGTCATGGCTGGCCCCCCGTCATCCAGGTATCGGTGCCGTCGGGCGTGGCCGGCTTGATGTCCGCCGCGTCGACGTTGCCCCACTTCGTCGCCTCGTTGACGCGCAGCATCTGCTGGGGCACCGCCTGGTCGTCCTCCATGCCGCCGGACGCCTCGACGACGCGCGCCACCTCTTCTTCGTCGGCCGTCGTCGTGCCGCCGCGCGTGCGCAGCAGCGGGTTCAGCACGTCGTTCAGGGACTCGCCGATCAGCGTCACGCCGAGCACGATCAGCACGATCGCGACGCCGGGGAAGATGCCCGTCCACCAGATGCCGTTGGCGACGTCGGACAGGGCCTTGTTGAGGTCGTAGCCCCATTCGGCCGCCGAGTTGGGCTCGATGCCGAAGCCCAGGAAGCCCAAGCCGGCCAGCGTCAGGATCGATTCGGACGCGTTGAGCGTCATCAGCACCGGGATCGACTGCGACACGTTCGGCAGGATGTGGCCGAACATGATGCGTCCGGGATGGGCCCCGGCCACGCGGGCGGCGTCGACGTACGGCTCGACCTTGGCCTGCATCGTGGCGTTGCGCGTGACGCGGAAGTACTGCGGTATGAAGATCACGGTGATGGCCACGGCCGCCGAGACGATGCCGGCGAGCGCCCCCGAGCGCCCGGACGACACGACGATCGACACGACGATGGCCAGCAGCAACGACGGGAACGCGTAGAGGGCGTCCATGATCATCACGAGCACACGGTCGATCGGCCCGGCCACGAAGCCCGACAGCAGGCCCAGCGGCACGCCGATCACGATCGAGAACAGCACGGCCAGCAGTATCACCTCTATGGCCGTGCGGGCGCCGTAGATGATGCGGCTCAGCACGTCGAAGCCGCCGACCGTCGTGCCCAGCAGGTGCGCCGAGCCGGGCGGGTTGGCGGCGCCGGGCGCCAACTGCGGCATGAAGATCTGCGCGAAGCCGTACGGCGCGATCAGGTCGGCGAAGATCGCCAGAATCAAGAAGATGGCCACGAGCACGACGCCGATGAGCAGCATGGCTCGCTGCACGCCGTGCGTCGAGCGGATCAGGGCCACCCCGGGGAATTGGCGGCGGCGACCGGCCATGGGCGGCGGCGCCAAGGGGGCGTCCGCGATCAGTGGGGCGATGGCACTCATGTCAGTACCTCACCCTCGGATCGACCAGCGCGTTGACGAGGTCGATCAGGAAGCTGGCCACCGCGACGATCACGGCGATGGCCGTCACGATGCCCTGCACGGCCACGAAGTCGCGCTTGATCAGGTACTGGCTCAGCCAATACCCCAGCCCCTGCCATTCGAAGCTGGTCTCGGTCAGGATCGCGCCCCCCAGCATCATCGCGATCTCCATGCCCATGACGGTCACGACGGGGATCAGGGCGTTGCGGAAGGCGTGGCGCGAGACGACGTGCGATTCCTTGACGCCGCGCGCCCGGGCGGCCGTCACGAAGTCGGCGCGCAGCGTCTGCAGCAGGTTGATGCGGATCAGCCGGATGAACACGCCGGCCGTCATCAGTCCCAGGGCCAGGCCGGGCAGGACGGCGTGCCTCAGGACGTCCACGATGATCGCGCCGTCGCCGTACTGGATGGCGTTCAGTATGTAGATGTGGGTGTTCACCTTGACGCCGTTCTCGAGCGTCGTCAAGTTCGCCACCGCCGCCCGGCCGCTGACGGGCAGCCAGTGCAGCCAGATCGAGAAGACGAGCTTCAGCAGCAGCGCCAGGAAGAACACCGGCGCCGCGTAGAACAGGATGGCGAAGGCCCGGATCGCCATGTCGGGACCCTTGTTGTAGTGGCGGGCGGCCAGGCGTCCCAGCGGGATGCCGATCAGGAAGGCCACGATCAGCGCCCAGAACACGAGCTCCAGCGTGGCCGGGCCGTAGTGCAGCAGAATCGTCGAGATCTTCTGGTTGTCGGTGGTGGTGCCGAAGTTGCCGTGCAGGATGCCCCACAGGTAGCGGCCGTACTGGATGATCAGCGGGTCGTTGTAGCCGGCGGCCTGCTTGCGGGCCTCGATCTCGGCCGGGGGCAGACGTCCGCCCATGGCGGCCGTTACCGGGTCGCCGATGACGCGCAGGAAGAAGAACACCACGGTGACGAGTATCCAGACCGTCGGGATGATCAGGACGAACCGCAGCGCCAAGTACTTGGCCAACACGTGCTGCGACTTGACGGCGGCGCGGGGAGTCTCCGGGGTTTCCGGGCTTGTCGTGGCATCCTCGCCATCGGGCGCCGGCACTGCCGCGGTGGCGGCCTCCGGGTCGGTGGTGCGGTCAGCCATGCGATGCCCTTTCTTTGGCGACAACGACCTACTCTAGGACGGCTTTGCCGGTCGGCCCAAGCCGGATGCGCTTGGTGGCCCCGAAACAGACCGGCCCGCACCCCGGAGTCATCCGGTGGTGCGGGCGCGGCACTGTGTCGTTCTGGCTAGCTCTTCGACAGCGGAGCGAAGAACAGCTGCTCGCTGACGCCGAGGTCGGCGCCGGCGACATTGGTGCGGGTCACCGCGACCTGCGAACCCTGCAGCAGCGGCAGTGTCGGCAGATCCTTGGCGAGCAGGCCCTGGACGTCACCGATCCCCTTGGCCCGGCTGGTCGGATCGGTGTTGCCGACCTCGGCCTGGATGGCGGTCGTCACGGCCGGGTTCTCGTAGTGGTTGGCCAGGAAGTTGTTCGGCAGGAAGAACGGCGACAGGTAGTTGTCGGCGTCCGGGAAGTCCGGGAACCAGCCCATCTGGAACACCGGGTACGCGTCCTTGGTGCGCTCCTTCGAGTACGTCACCCACTCGGTCGACTGCAGGTTGACCTTGAACAGGCCGGTCGCTTCGAGCTGCTGCTTGATCAGGCCGTACTCCTGGTCGGACGAGCTGCCGTAGTGATCCGGGTTGTACTGCATGTTCAGCGTCACGGGCGTCGCCACGCCGGCGTCGGACAGGTACTTGGCGGCCTTGTCCTTGTCGAGCGGGTAGGCGTCGCAGACGGCCTTGCTGGCACCCACGTAGCCGTCCGGCACGTAGCTGCACAGCGGGGTGTAGTTGCCCTGGTAGACGTTCGTCGAAACGGCGTCCCGGTCGACGGACGACGCGACGGCCTGGCGCACGGCCAGCTTCTGCGCGTCGGTGTCGCCCGGCATCGTCTTGAAGTTGAAGACGATGTAGCGGATCTCGCCGCCCTTGGCCTTGATCACCTTGACGTTCGAGTCGCCGGCCAGCGTCTTGAGGTCGGTCGGCGTCAGGCTGCGGTACGCCACGTCGATGTCACCGTTGCTGATGGCCAGACGCAGGTTGGTGGCGTCCGTGAAGGTCTTCAGCGTGACGCCGGCGTTCTTGGCGGCCGGCATGTTGCCCTGGTAGTTCGGGTTCGGGGCGAACACGACGGTGTCGTTGAACTGGTACGACGTGATGACGTACGGGCCCGAGAAGGCGTTGGCCTTGACGATGTCGGCGTCGGGCGTCAGAGCGTCGGCCGACATGACCTTCTCGTCGACGATGGGGCCGGCGCTGGTGGCCATCACCTGCATGAACGTCTGGTCGTTCGGCTGCTTGAGCGTGAAGTCAACGGTCGTCGCATCCGGAGTGCTGATGCTGTCCAGGTTGCCGAGCAGCGAGGCCGGGCCGTTGGCGTCGTTGATCTTCAGCACGCGGTCGAAGCTGAACTTGACGCTGGCCGAGGTCAGCGGATCACCGTTGGCGAACTTCAGGTTGGGCTTCAGCTTGCACTCGAACACGGTCGGCTGCGTGAACGAGCACGACTCGGCGGCATCGGGCGTCGGCACGTTGCTGCCCGGCACGAAGCTGTAGAGGAACTGGTACACCTGCACCTCGATCTGCAGGGAGCCGTGATCGTAGGAGCCGGCCGGATCGATGGTGACGGCCTTGTCCGTCGTCCCCACGATGAGGTTGGCTGCCGCGCCGCCGCCCGTCGACGTGCTGCTGGTCGGGGCACTGCTGGTGCTGGTGGAAGTGCTGGACGTACTGGAGTTATCGGTCGGGGGTGTGCTGCGGCCGCAGCCGGTGAGCATCAGGGCACCGCCGATCGCGAGGATCGTGAGCGCGGTTGCTGTCTTCTTCATGGCATACCTCTATGTCGATTGGTTGTATGGCGGCCGGCAGCCTGAAGCAGGAGAAACAAGTCCCAGGGAGCCCGACCGATCTGACTAGCGTCACACGTTGACCTGGCAAAATGTCAGAAAATCCCAGCATGTGAGACGATGTGTCCAAATTGTTATACGGATCGTCGCGGGTTTCGGACGCCGCGTCCGGGCGCTGGACCCCCGTGCGCGGCATGGCCGGCGACCGCGCTAGACTCTTCGACATCGAAAGGAGTGCGATGTCCGTCGATCAAACCGGCCAGATTCCCGTCCCACCTCCCCCCGGCATGCCAATGCAGCCCCAGGGAGCCGTCGTCCCACCGCCGTATCAGCAGGCGTACCAGCCACAACCGGGGGTGTGGCCAGGCCAGCAGCCCGGTCAGTATCCCGGCGTGCCGATGTATGCGGTGCCCAAGCCACCTTCGCCCTGGACCGATCCGAAGGCCCTCGTGCCCAAGCTTCCGCTGTTCGCTCTGATCGGGCTGATCTGCTTCGCGCTCTACGGAGTCGTCGGCCTCGTTTCCGAGATCCTCTATGCCACGTCGACCAATTCGCTCGGGGGCATGTCCGGTGGATACACCGCGAGCACGATTCTGACGGGCATCGGTGACCTCGCCCTCGGTCTGGGCCTCGGGCTTGTCTGGTTCGCCGTCGTCATGGCCGCCAAGCACGTCATCGACCTGAAGCAGGCCAAGATCGACGCGCTTGCGCAGCATCCGCAAATGTAGACGCGTCGGAGATAAAGACGTGGAGGGCTCGCCTCGGGGGGAGGCGAGCCCTCCGCTATGTCCGGGGTCTGTCGGCGACCGCGTCGCGCGTCCGTTCGCCGCTGCTCGATGCGGCGTCGGGCGGCGGCGTTTCCGTGGCACGGCCGACTGACAGTCGTGTAACTACAGGAATGTTGTTTATGCACATCGGTGGATAACTTTGTGGATGACGTGCCTAGGGGCGGCAGGCCGGCGCGGCTGAGCACGCTCCGGCGACGGCGGCATGAGCGCGAAATGCCCGGCTCGGCCTGCCTAGGTGGCTAGGCTGTGAGGCATGATCACAGCTTTGCCAGAATCACGCGTCCCTGAACCCACCGTGGCGCCCACGATGCGTTGGGGAATCCTGGCACCGGGGGGCATTGCTGGTCGCATGGTGGACGCCTTGCACGGTCGCACCCGTCAGGACGTCATCGCCGTGGGATCCCGCAGCCTGCAGCGTGCCCAAGCGTTCGCCGCCGAGAAGGGCATTCCCAAGGCCTACGGCAGCTACGAACAGTTGGTGGAGGATCCCGACGTCGACATCGTCTACGTCGCCTCGCCGCACAGCGAGCACGCGGCTCACGCCATGCTCGCGCTGCGCGCCGGCAAGCCGACGCTCGTCGAGAAGGCCTTCACGCGCAATTGCGTCGAGGCCAAGGAGGTCTTGGCGGCGGCCCGCGCCGCGCACGTGCCCGTCATGGAGGCCATCATGACGCGGCAGACGCCGGCCCTCGACGTCGTGAAGCAGCTCGTCGATGGCGGCGATCTCGGCATCGTCGACACGATCCTGGCCGACTTCGGCCAGAACCTGACACACGTGCCGCGCCTGGTGCAATCCGAGTTGGCCGGCGGGGCGTTGCTCGACCTCGGCATCTACTGTGTGCAGTTCGCCGTCTTCCTGGCCGGGTTGCCCAGCCGGGTGATGGCGGTCGGCGCGTTGACGGACACCGGCGTCGACGCCCACATGGCAATCGCCCTCGACGGCTTCCAGCGCCTGCCGCACGCGTTGGCGTCCCTGCAAACGGGGTTGCTTTCGACCACGCCGACCCGCGCCAGCGTGGCCGGTTCCGAGGGCCGCGTCGAGCTGGGCGCCCCGTTCACGCCCGGCGGCGTGATGCTGCGCTACACGTCGGTCAAGGGCGACGTCATCGAGCGGCCGCTGCCCGACATCAATGGACCGCAGACGCTGTGCTACGAGGCCGCGCACTTCGCGCAGCTCGTCGCGGACGGCAAGCTCGATTCGCCGATCATGCCGGCCGACGAGTCAGTCGCCATCATGGCCCTGCTGGATGAGATCCGCAGCCAGGTCGGCGTCGTCTACCCCGGCGAGTGATCGCGTCGTTCCGTGCCCGAGCTGCCTGAGGTCGAGACCGTCCGGCGCGGGCTTGAGCACCTCGTCGTCGGTCGCGCGGTCGTCGGCGTCGACGTGCTGAACGCCGGTTCGTTCGCGGCGGCGTCCCCGCTGGAGGGCGCCCGGTTCGAGGCGGCCAGGCGGCGGGCCAAGATGCTGCTGCTGGATCTGGACGACGACCGCTGTCTGGCCGTCCATCTGAAGATGACCGGGCAGCTCGTCGTCCGGGGGCCGGACGACTGGGGCGGCGGGCATCCGTCCGATTCGCTGATCGGAGACCTACCCGACCGGTCGACGCGCGTCGTGCTGGATCTGGACGACGGGGCGCGCGTGTTCTTCAACGACCAGCGCAAGTTCGGCTGGATGCGCGTGGTGCCGCGCGGCACCGCCGACGACATGACGTCCGGGTTGGGGCCCGAACCGATGGACGACGACGCCGGGCCGCGCTTCGCCGACCTGGTGCGGCGGCACCAGCACACGGTCATCAAGGCGGCGCTGTTGGATCAGAGCGTGGTCGCCGGCATCGGCAACATCTACGCGGACGAGGCCCTGTGGGGCGCCCGGGTGCATCCGGCGACCCGGGTCGAGGCGCTGAGCGACCGGGCCCTGCGGCGCGTGCTGGACGAGGCGGCGGCAGTCATGATGACGTCGATTGAACTCGGGGGCTCGACCGACCGCAACTACGTCGACGCCGAGGGGCGGCGCGGGGCGTACCTGGATTTCGCGCGGGTCTTCCGGCGCGAGGGGAAGCCCTGCCCGCGGTGCGGCACCACGATCGTCAAGACCCGCGTCGCCGGGCGCGGCACGCACCTATGTCCCAAGTGCCAGCGAGTCCGCCGCGCGGCTGGCTGAGCCCGCAGCCGTCGCTACTGCACCATGTAGAACATGTTGATGCCGAGGCCGATGAGGAAGACGACGATCACGACCGCGAGGAAGAAGGGCTGCGTCCAGCCGGCCTGGAACGGCCGCAGCAGTTCCGCCGAGCGTCCCTCCGTGATCAGCGGACGCCCCGACTGCCGGTCGAGGATCGCGATCGCCAGCGCGCCGGCCGCGCAAACGGCCACGATGACCACGAGGACGGTCGACCATGTGTCCGACAGGGAGCCCAGCATGCTGAGGCCGTTGTTCAGCACGTGCAGCGCGAACGACCACTTCAGCGAGAAGCGCGACGCCACATAGCCCAACACGAGCCCGACGCAGAACGCGAACAGGCCCTGGTAGAAGTTCATGTGGTACAGGCCGAACAGCACGGCCTGGGTCACGATCGCGAAATTGACGCCGTATGGCATCAGGTGACGCAGGATGGCCCCGCGGAAGATCACTTCCTCAAGGAAGGGACCGATCAGGACGATGTAGAGGATGCCGATGACGGACGTGCTGATCGAGCCGACCAAGCTCGATTCGGCCGCCGACAGTTGCAGTCCCGTTATCGCCTGGAACAGGGCGTTCAGACCGACCATCACGCCGGACGACCCCAGGATGAGGACGGCCGCCTTGCCGAGCAGTGGCCAACGCCCACCGACGGGTATCGTCGTCGTGATGTCGGTGGTCACCAGACGCCGGCCGCGCAGGATGAAGTAGAGGGACGCGCCGACCAAGACTGCGACGAGATTGATCCAGGCCATCCAGGAGCCGAGAGCGTCCGTGATGGCCTGCGATCCAGAGCCGCTCAGTACCTTGGAGCGAAGGTTCGGGTCGGCGAACACAAGGATCACGCCGAAGATCATCGGGACGATCAGTTGCATCGCGAAAAGCGCGGCCACGTAGACGCCCGCGAGCTTCACGATGTCGTTGCGCAGGGCACTGCGAGCCGTGGGCGATTCGACCAGCCCCGGGGGCGGCAGGGTCGCCGCATCTCCCGGCATGGGGACGCTGGGCGGCTGGCTCCCGACGTTCGGCGGTTGGCTCCCGACGTTCGGCGGCTGGCTCCCGGTGGTCGCGGCCTCGGCGAGCAGCGGCGGCGGCTCGGGGGCGCCGGATGCGTAGGGCGGCAGGCCGGACGCCTGGGCTGGCAGGCCGGATACGGAAGGCCGCGTGACAGGGGCGCTGATCGGGACGTCAGGGGCGCTGGCGGCCGACGGATTCTGTGTGTCGGACATGAAGCCAACCTAGCATGCGTCCAACCGGCCGTGACGCCTGGGGCCGGGGGTGACCTCGGTGGCACTGTGTACCATGGGGATACCTGGCGAGGTCGCATAGTGGTCTAGTGCAGCCGCCTTGAAAGCGGCCGAGGTGCAAGCCTCCGCGAGTTCGAATCCCGCCCTCGCCGCTGACGGTGCCGGCTCGCCCGTCTGGAATAGCCGGCGGACGGCTGGCGTTGCCAGTAAGTCATCGAGTGAGAGGAGCCATCGTGGCTACAACTGTTCTGACCAGTGCAACATTTCAGGATGCCGTCGACAAGCCGGGGGTCCTGATGGTGGATTTCTGGGCCACGTGGTGCCCCCCGTGCCGCCAGTTCGGCCCGATCTTTGAGGCCGCCAGCGACAAGCACGCCGACGTGGTGTTCGGCAAGGTCGACACGGACGCCAACCAGGATCTGGCCGGGAGTCTTGGCATCTCGGCGATCCCCACGCTGATGGGTTTCAAGGACGGCAAGCTCATCTTCTCGCAGGCCGGGGCGCTGAATGGAGCCCAGCTCGAGCAGGTCATCGCGGCTGTGAAGGCGGCCTGAGCCGCGGCCGTCGTCCAGGGGCCGCAACTGGCGTCATTGGATAAGCTGGAGCCCGTCGACAGGGCCGGTACCGTGCGCACATGTGGCACGGATCGGCCGGTCGGCGTGGCCCCGTAGCTCAGGGGATAGAGCGAAGGTTTCCTAAACCTTGCGTCGGGCGTTCGAATCGCCCCGGGGCCGCCCTTTGAGCGCGGCCGTGGCCGGGACTGGGCACGTCCAGACTGTGGCCCCGGATGGCTCCGTGGCAGCCTTGAAAGCGCCGGATTCCCCGGTACACTGGCACCACCGAAGATCAATCACCGCGATCGGGTCTTTGACATCGCTGGCCTATTGCGTGGATCTTCGAGCGACGCCATCTGGTGCACGTCTCCTGGGGGTGGGTGGACGTAGCTGAACAAGCTGACCGGGTGGCGTCGCACCTTATGCGGCGGTGTTCGGCCGAAACAAGACGGGGTGACCGGCCAAGATAGGCTTGTGCCATGACAGAAGACGGGCTGCGGCTAAGTCTGGACAAGATGGCCGCCGCCGGCGTTGGCGCCACCGCCCTGAAGTCCTTCGAGCGGCAGTACCGGAAGCTGGAGTCGGGAGAGACCGGCCTGATACCCGAGGACTCCATCGAACCGCTGACGCAGGTGCCGCGATTCGACCCCGACGGCCCTGTGCCACAGGAGGCCCAGGACGCCCTGTCGCATCTGGTCGTGATCAAGCCCAACGGTGGTCTTGGCACGTCGATGGGCCTGGAGGGCCCCAAGTCGCTGCTGCCGGTGCGCGACGGTCGCAGCTTTCTCGACCTCGTGGTGGCGCAGGTCCTGGCTGCGCGCCGGCGGTTCGGCGTCGCGTTGCCCCTCCTGCTGATGGATTCGTTCGCCACGCACGATGCCACCATGGCCGCGCTGTCTTCTCACCCGGACCTGCCGGTGGGCGATCTGCCTTTGTGGTTTCTTCAGAGCAAGGAACCGAAGCTGACCGAGGACGGGCTGGCGCCGGTGTCGTGGCCGGCCGATCGCGACCTGGAGTGGTGCCCGCCCGGGCACGGCGACATCTACGGTTCCATGCACGACGCCGGCCTGCTGGACCGCTTGATCGACGCGGGCTTCTGGTACGCGTTCGTGTCGAACGTCGACAACCTGGGCGCCACCGTTGAGCCCGGCTTGGCGGGCTGGTTCGCGGCGTCCGGGGCCCCGTACGCCGCCGAGGTTTGCCGTCGCACGGCCAACGACAAGAAGGGCGGCCATCTGGCGATCAGGCGGCGCGACGGACGGCTGTTGCTGCGGGACACCGCGCAGACGGCGCCCGAGGAGATGGACTACTTCACCGACGAGTTCCGCCATCCGTTCTTCCACTGCAACAATCTGTGGTGGGATCTGCGGGCGGTGCGCGCCCAGCTGGTCGGTGGCACGATCGGGCTGCCCCTGATCCGCAACGCGAAGACCGTCGATCCGACCGACAAGACCAGCCCGCGGGTGGTGCAGATCGAGACGGCCATGGGCACAGCCATCGAGCTGTTCGACGGAGCCAGGGCCATCGAGGTGCCGAGAGACCGGTTCGTGCCCGTCAAGAAGACGAACGAACTGTTGATACTGCGGTCCGACCTGTACGACATCACGCCTGACGCCCATCTGAAGTCGAGGGTGACGGAGCTGCCGCTGGTCGACCTGGGGTCGTGCTACCAGTTCATCGACGATTTCGACGCCCGCATTCCGGACGCTCCGTCCCTGGTCGAGGCGACGTCGTTGACCGTGCCGGGCGACTGGACGTTCGGTCGCGGCGTGACACTGATCGGCGACGTCAACCTGCCCGACGACGGGGCACCGCATCGCATCCCGGACGGTCTCACGCTGGACGGCGCCGCCCAGGTCGCCGCCCTGGTGCAGGAGCGGGGCGGGCAGCCTTCATCGACCCGGGTGCGCCGGCACCTGCCGCTGAGCGCCGACGATCGCCGGCTGCTGTCCGATGTGCCGCCCCACCACGGCCGCGTGGGTTGAGCGAGTGGCCCTGCCAGGCGCCGCCGGCGACGCTGCGTGCGCCCCTCGCGGCGAGCGAAAGATCCGGTTGTCAAGTCATTCGATGATCACCCCCAACCACTGATCGCTGGTCGCCGCCACGCGGCTGGCGACGTCGCGCCCCGCCGCCACGACGATCAGGGCGCCCGATGTGCCGCCACCGCTGAGAGGCCCGCCGGACGCCGATCTGGGCAGCTGCGCCACCCGGACATGCTCGGCGACCGTCTCGGCGAGCCCGTCTGGCGATGAGGCGACGATGGTCAGCCGGTCCCCCACGTGCAGCAACGACGCCACGTCGGCGTCATGCACACGGACGGGCACCAAGACCTCGGCGGCGCCGTGATCGACGAGGGCCTCGCTGCTCAGGGCGACGGCTGTGATGGGCGTGCCGGCGGCCAATGCGACGCTCAGCGTGCGCCCGAGCACGTCGGCAGGCGCGGCGAACGACCCGGCCGGCATCAAGCCACCGGGCATCGTCACGGGTTTCAGGTCGCCGCTCGCCAGCACCGTGCCGGGCGCCAGGTCGCGCGCCGCCACCACCAGGGGAGAGCCAGGCGTGCGATCGGCCATGACGGCGGCGCCTGCCGCCACCACGGCGAAGAACAGGGCGACCAGGGCGACCCCACGCCGATGCCAGCGGATCGCGCGCGCCAGACGGTCAAGAGATAACTGTCTCACGCCCAAACCATCGCGGGGCGGGCGCGCCAGGGTCGCTTGTCAACAGATGTGTCGTATCACGAAAAGCCCGGTGGACAACCGCGCCAAGGGCCGGGCGGCCGCTAATCGGCGGCGGCAGCGACGGCCGCCGGTTTGGGTGCGGCGCTCGCGCCCACGGGCTCGGCAGCCCGGGAATCCGTCGTCGCGTCCACGGTTTTCGGGGTATCGCCGACGGCGGCCGGCAAGACCGCTTCGGAGGACTTGGCCCGGCCGTGCCGGGTCGCGTCCGTGCTGTAGAAACCGGGACCCTTGAACACGATGCCGACCGAGCTGAACACCTTGTGCAGCTCGGCGCCGCAGCGTGGGCAGACGGTCAGGGGATCATCCGTGAACTTCTGGACGACCTCGAAATCGTAGCCGCACTTGACGCAGCGATACTCGTACGTCGGCATCTGTTCCTCGCGTTCAGGGGCCTTGAGGACGGCGGTGGAGTCACCAGGAAACCGTCTTGGGCACAACCGACACGATATTACCCCGTCCGGTCAACGACGCGCGCAGACTCGGCCAGCCACCCGCGCCAGACAGCCAGCCGACTAGGCTGATCGCATGCTTGGATACTTCGGCCCGGCGGGCACCTTCACCCAGCAGGCGTTGTCGGGGCTGCGAGACGACCCGGTGTGGGGCTCGCAGGTGGCCGACGCCCACCCCTACGCGTCCGTGCCGGCGGCGCTCGCCGCCGTTCGCAGCGGCGAGGCGGACGCCGTCATGGTGCCGATCGAGAACTCGGTCGAGGGGGGCGTCACGGCCACCCTGGACGACCTCGGCGACCCGGACGCGGCACCACTACAGATCGTGGCCGAGGTTCTCGTTCCCATCGCCTTCGACCTGGCGGTGCGCCCCGGCACCGCCCCGGCGGACGTCCGTCACGTCATCACGCACCCGCACGCCGCGGCGCAGACCCGGGCCTGGGTGTCGGCCCACCTGCCGCACGCCGACGTCGCCGAGAAGGGATCGACCGCCGGCGCCGCGCAAGAGGTGGCCAACCCGGCGTCCGAGTTCGACGCCGCCATCTGCGCGCCCGTCGCCACCGGCCTGTACGGGCTGGAGGCGGCCGCCCACGACATCCAGGACAACGAGGCCGCCGTCACGCGCTTCGTCCTGGTGGCCAGGCAGGGGCCGGCGCCGGCCCCGACCGGCCATGACAAGACCACCTTCGTCGCCTACATGCGGGCCGACCGGTCGGGCGCGCTGCTCGAGATCCTGCAACAGCTGGCGGTCCGCGGCGTGAACCTGTGCCGCATCGAATCGCGTCCGACCAAGACCACGCTGGGCAGTTACTGCTTCAGCATCGACGCCGAGGGCCACGTGGCGGACGCCCGCCTGGCCGAGGCGCTGATGGGGCTCAAGCGCATCTGTCAGGATGTCGTCTATCTGGGCAGCTACCCGCGCGCCGATGGCGTGACGCCGCAGGTACCGACGGGTGGCAGCGAAGCCGACTACCGCGCCGCCGCCGACTGGTTGCACGCGGTGGCCCCGCACCGGTAGCGGCTGGACGGCCGAAGCGGGTCACCGGCCTGGACGGGCCTCAGCCGCCGCAGGCCGGCGGATCACAGACGACGCTGACGAGCTCGCCGATGTGCAAGCCGGTGGAAGCGGGGTCCGCGATCGTGAAACTGCCGGATTCGCCCTCGGCCCACCACTGGATCAACCATGAAGTGGTGGCGGTGATCGTGTAGTCGCCGGGCCGGGTGTACGTGTGCCCACACGCCGGGGACGGCGTCATCGGATTGGCCAGGTGGGCGGGCCGCGCCGGGAATCCGGTGCACGAGACCGAGTGGCCGTCGCCCATCGCGAACGTCACGCCTTGCCGCGTGGCCGACACTGCCACGGTCAGGCCCGAAGCCGTCACTACCTGGGAGGTCTGCGTGGCCGCGCTGGACGTCCACAGCCACAGCGGATAGCCCACGGGGATCACCCCCCACCGGTTCTGAGATGGCGTCGGGCCGAACACAGGTTGGTTCGGCGGCAGCGTGATGCTGGCCGCGGCCTGACGGGCGACGTCGGCCACGGACGGCCCGGTCGCGCCTGGCTTCAAGGTGCCGTGGCAGGATGCCGGGGCCTTGTCTGGGTCGTACCAGGCGCCGCAGACGTACACCTGCCCGACGTGCGAGTCGCCGACGGGAGGGCGGGCCGGACCGCCGCGGGCCGGTTGCGTGTCGCCGTCGCTGACCGTCACCTGACGGGTGTCCGGGTTGTATGTCTGGGTGGCGCCGTCCGTTGGCGTCCTGTCGACGCCGCGCGCCAGCGGCAGGCCGATGGCCGCCAGCAGGCACACACCGACGACGCCGCCACCGATGGCCGCCAGCCGCGTTCTTGTCATGCCCGACATCGATCGACCCCCTCGCAGATGGGGGCGCCCTTGGCGGCGCCCGTTGACAAGACCATCGTCGCATCGTCGGCCCCGATTGCACCCGGCCCGGGACAAATCTGTTGATAACTCGCGCCGTCTCGCCGGGTTGACGCCGGTGGCCACCGACCGAGGCCGGCCGGTAGAGTCATGGGAGGCTTGGCCTGGTTTGGGAGGCGCACATGGACGATTCCGGCAGCCTGACTGCCGACGTGGCCGCCGCACCGGCGCGCGGGCTCCATCGCTTGGCGCGGGCGACGACGTTCCAACCCGCGGTCCGGCAAGGCGATTTGCCATCCCCGGCCCTGATCGTCGACCAGGTCGCCGGCGTGATCCAGGGCGGGCGCCAGGTCGCCGAGCTGGCCGTCGTGGCTCTGCTGGCCGAAGGCCACATTCTGATCGAGGACGTGCCGGGCGTCGGCAAGACGACACTGGCCCGCGCGCTGGCCGCCGCGATCGGGGCCGACGTCGGACGCATCCAGTTCACGCCGGACATGCTGCCGGGCGACGTCACCGGGCTGACGATATATCGCCAGGAAACCGGCCGCTTCGACTTCGTACCCGGACCGGTCTTCCACTCCGTCGTGATAGCGGACGAGATCAACCGCGCCAGCCCCAAGACGCAGTCCGCGCTGCTCGAGGCCATGCAGGAGGGTCGTGTCACGGTCGACAACGCCGGCCACGCGCTGCCCCACCCGTTCATCGTGCTGGCCACGCAGAACCCGATCGAGATGGACGGCACCTACACGTTGCCCGAGGCCCAACGCGACCGCTTCATGGTGCGCCTGGCGATGGGCTACCCGGACGTCGACAACGAAGTCGCCCTGCTGGACGCCCAGGAGTTCGCCGATCCCCTGGAGGGGCTGAAGGCCGTCGTCGGCCTGGACGACGTGCGCGCCTTCATCAGGGCGGCCCGGGCCATGTTCACGGCGCCGACGATCAAGCGCTACATCGTCGACCTGGCCGTCGCCACGCGCAACCATCCGGGCACGGTGTTGGGCGTGTCGCCCCGGGGCAGCTTGCAGTTGCTGCGGGCGGCCAAGGCGGCCGCCCTGGTCGCCGGACGCCAATTCGTCCTGCCCGACGACGTGCAGCAGATGCTGCCTCACGTCTGGGCGCACCGACTCATCCGCGCCCATCGCACGCACCTGTCGGCCGCCGACGAGTACGCGTTCCTGGTCGATCTCATGCGCGACGTGCCCGTGCGGTGACATGGCGGCCGACCGGGTTGTGACGCTGCCGCGCCAGGCTGTGCCTGGACGGATCGCGGATGGGACCACCGCGCCGGTGACGGGCGGGCGGTCGCGTCTGGGAGTCCGGGGGCTTGGCGTGGTCGTCGCGGTGATCGGGGCCGGCTTCGTCGTGTGGGGCCAGGACATCGCGGTGCCGGCCGCCACCGGTTTGGGGGCCGTGCTGCTGGCCGGCCTTCTGCTGGACTTCCTGGCGCTGGTCGTCCTGCGTCAAAGAGGCGCTCCCCAGGCGGCGCCGGCCGTGACGCCCAATCCGGTTCAGGCCGGCAACGACGTCACCGTCCGGGCCTGGCGCGACGGCGGGCGTCTGTCCGCCGGTTGCGCCGTCCGCAACCCGTGGACCGGGCGCTGGAACGAGTCGAAGACGGCCCCCGGGGCGGACGGTGCCACGTGCAGGATGACGGCCGAGTGGCGCGGCCGGTTCGACGTCGGTCCGGTGCGGTGGGTGACGCCGAGCCCGCTGGGGCTGTGGCAGCAGCGGTGCGACGACCCTGTGACCAGCGAGCTGACCGTGTGGCCGGCGACGGCGCCGCTGGTCGTGCCGCCGCCGCGTCGTGAGCGCGCCCGCTCCACGGGACTGGGCCCGATGAAGGCGCATCTCGACGACACGTCCCTGCGCGAGTACGTCCCCGGCGACGACCTGCGCCGCGTCCAGTGGCGCAGCCTGGCGCGTGGGCGCAAGCTGATGACACGGGCCGAGGAGCCCTCCCCGCCGCACCGCGCGGTCGGGGCCCTGTGGGCCGCCCAGGGCGCCGACGCCGACGCCGTCGACCTGGGCCTGTCGCTGTTGGCGTCCTGGGGGGAGGCCATGCTGCGCGCCCGGCAGGACTTCGAACTCGACGTCGGTGGCGCGCCGCTGCGCAACCTGACGCGCGCCCGCTTGATGGACACGCTGACGTCCCTCGACGCCACCTCCGGCCTGGTTCCGGTCGCCGAGGCGATGGCCGACGAGGCGCTGCTGGTCGCCGTGGTGGGAGCGGGCGACGTCACCCTGCCGGCGATCGCCGACGGCGGTGTCGCGGTCGTGGTCGCCCCCGCGGGGGCCGGCGTCGCCGTCCCGGACGGCTGGGACTGTGTCCGGTTCGACGCCGCGCGTCCGCCCGGCGTCCAGGACGCCGTGTCGGCGTTGGAGCAGGCGCTGGCGGGCGGAGTGACGGTTCCCGAGGTCGAGCGATGAGCCACGCCTGGTCGGGCGACCTGCTCGCGTCCGGCGTCCCGCATCCGTCCGGGAGCGGCCGGGCCTGGGCGTGGGGGCTGTGGGCCGCGCTGCTGATGGCGCTGGCGACGCTCGGGCTCACCGAGCTGATCGTTCCGGGCCGGTGGCTGGTCCGCCTGATCGGATTGCTGGTGGCCGTCGCGCTCGTCGGCTGCGGTCTGCGGTTCGCGTCCCGGAGCCTGGCGCGGGGCGCCCAGGCGGTGATCGTGGCGGCGGTGACGCTGATCGTCATGGGTACGGCGACGCTCCACGAGGCCGCCCCGTCGGCCATGGTTTGGCGGATCCTTCCGACGTGGCGGGCCTGGCGTCTGACGGCCGGGTCGGTCGTCGCCGCGATTCCCCAGATCGCCGTGGTGGTGCCGCCCGCCCCCGACGCCGCCATGTTCGCCCCGCTGGCGTTTGGCGGCCTGGGGCTGCTGGCGGCGCTGGTGGTGCCCGCCGCCGTCGTGTGGCGATCGCCGGTGGCGGTGCTGCTGGGCGGGCTGGCACCGTGGGGCTTGATCCTGGCCATGCACACCGAGACCGGCCCGTTGCGCCCGCTCGTCAGCGCGGCGGCCGCCTTGGCCTTCCTGGTGTGGCGCGCGGGCGGCCTGGCGCGGCCGGCCGGCGGCCGCGTGCTGGCCGGAATGTTCGTCACGGTGTTCGCGCTGGTGCTCGGTGTGGCCGCGCTCACGGTGGCCCCCGGCCTGCCGGGCTGGGGTCAAGGCCGGGCGTGGTACAGGGCCGTGACGGGCGGTGGCGGCGCGCCGCTCAGCATCGGGGTCGGTGGCGCGGTCGACGTGAACGGCAGCCTCCAGGCCGGCGATTCGACGCCTCGTCTGCGCGTGTCCGGCGACTACGCCGGGCCGCTGCTGATGGAGACGTTGACGGATTTCGACGGCTTCGAGTGGGCGCCGTCGGCGGGCCACGATGCGCTCGTCTTCGGCGTCGACGTCGGTGTCGGCGACAGCCCCTGGTCAGACGCGGCACCCTTCTTGAGTCAGCTGTATCCGGTGATTCAGACGACCAGCGTGCAGCTGCTGTCGCCGAACAACGGACGCGTGCCGCTGCCCACGGGACCGCGCGAGATCGCGGGGCTCTATTCGCCCGAGGGTTCGTTCGACACCCTGCGGTACTTTCCGCCAACCGACACGCTGCAGGCGACCACCGCCTTCGTCAGCGGCCAGTCCATCAACTACGACGTGCACATCCTCGACCGCGGCACTCTGCGCGGCGACGCGGCCGCCCCGCCGCCGGACGATCCGCTGGCGCGCCGGGAGCTGGCCGTGCCGGCCACTTCGCACGCGGCCCAGCTGCGGGTCCTGACGGACCAACTGGTGGCCGGACAGACGACGGACTACGACAAGCTGATGGCCATCCAGGACTACCTGGCGTCGGACGTCTTCCGCTACACGCTGACGCCCAGCCTGGGCCGGACGTCCGACGACGCGGTTTGGGACTTCCTGCAGCGACGCACCGGCTACTGCGTCCAGTTCGCCTCGGCCATGGTCGTCCTGGGACGCCTGGCCGGCATCCCGATGCGCGCGGCCGTGGGGTACGTGCTGCCGGCCGGCGGCACCGGTGACATCACCGACCAGCAGGCTCACATGTGGGCCCAGGCCCACTTCGCGGGTGCCGGTTGGGTGGACTTCGATCCGACGCCCGCCACCCACGGCGGCGCCGTGCCGAGTTCGTCCGCGTCGTCCCCGACCCCCACCTCGTCCACCCCCGGGCAGACGCCCACGGGTGCCGCGACACCGACGGCCGGCGCGTCGGCGTCGTCGTCGGCTCCCAGCCCTTCGATGACGCCGTCCGGGTCCGGGACCGCCGTCACGGTGCCCTGGCGGGGCATGCTGGCCGGCGCGGGAATCGCCGCGGCCGGGGTGCTGGCGCTGCTTGGCCGCGGCCTGTACCGGGCCAGGTGGACGCCCGAGCGGGCCTGGGCGGGGATCGTGCGCGTGGGCCGCCGGCGGCGCCTGCTGACGGCCGGGGCCACGCCGCGGGCCGTCGTCACGGCCCTGGAGCCGCTGCTGGACGCCGAGGCCGGCCGGCAGCTGATGGACCTGGCTGTCCGCCTGGAACGCGACCGCTACGCGCCGTCCCGCCCCGAGGCGTCGCCACCGTCGCGCCACTGGCACGACGTCCAGTCGTCCATCGTGCGCTGCCTGCGCGGTGGGCGTCACGCGGCGTGAGCGGCGGCCAGCGGCGGCCAAGACCGATGCCCGGCCCGGCGCGGTGGTCTCGTAGGCTACGTACGTGGCCAGGTCATCGATGCACGCCGGCGAGTTCGCGCCGACCCCGGACGACGTCGCACGTCTGTTGGGCGAACAGTTCCCGGGCCTGCGGCACCTGCCGGTCGAGCGGGTGCACTCCATCGGCACCGTCAACGCCGTGTTCCGCCTGGGCGACGACCTGTGCGCCCGCTTGCCGCTGATGCCGGACGGCGCCGACGCCTTGCGCCGCGAGCTGTACGCGCTGCCCATCGTGGCCCCGCACGTCACTCTGGCCGTCCCCGAGGTGATCGGACGCGGCGAACCCGACGAGTTGTATCCGCTGGACTGGGCCGTCTACCGATGGCTCCCCGGCCAGACGTTCGGCCAGGCCAGGCCGCCCGGGGCGCCCTCGGCGCGGGCCCTCGCCGGTTTCGTCCGGGAACTGCGGTCGATTCCGGTCGGGGACGCCCCCGGCGCCGGCCGGCGTCCCCTGGCCGAACTCGACGACATGACCGTGGCCGCCATCGAGCGATGCGCGCCGAACCTCGACGTCGCCCGCGCGCTGGACGCCTGGGGCCAACTGGTGGCCGCCGAGCCGTGGGACGGCGCGCCGGTCTGGATCCACGCCGACCTGCTGCCCCCGAACCTGCTGGTCCGCGACGGCGCGCTGTCGGCCGTCATCGACTTCGGCAGCGCCGGTGCCGGCGACCCCGCGTTCGACGTCGTCCCGGCCTGGACGCTGTTCGAGGACGCCGACCGCGACCTCTTCCGGCGCCTGTTGGGCGTGGACGACGCGACCTGGCACCGGGCCAAGGCCTACGCGCTGCACCAGGCCGTGATCGGCATCCCCTACTACCGCGAGTCGAACCCGCAATTCGTCTCTCACATGACGCACACGGCCAACCGGATACTCGCCGCCTGAGGTCGGCGGCACCCCGGGCGTCCGGGGCGCAGCGGCCACCAGTAGGATCGAGTGCATGACTGGGAAACTGATTCTGTTGCGCCACGGCGAGTCGGAGTGGAACTCGAAGAACCTGTTCTGCGGCTGGGTCGACGTCGATCTGTCCGACAAGGGGGTGGCCGAGGCCGAGCACGCGGCCGAGCTGCTGGAAAAGGAGAAGCTGCTGCCCGACAAGGTGCACACCTCGGTGCTGCGGCGAGCGATCCACACCGCCTACATCGCGCTGGACGGCTGCGATCGGCACTGGATCCCGGTGCAGCGGCATTGGCGCCTGAACGAGCGTCACTACGGCAAGCTGCAGGGCCTCAACAAGACGGAGATCCGCGACCAGTTCGGCGAGGAGCAGTTCATGCTGTGGCGCCGCAGCTACGACGTGCCGCCGCCCCCGATGCCGCGCGACGGCGAGTACTCGCAGTTCTCGGACCCGAAGTACGCCGACCTGCCGCCCGAGCTGCGTCCCGAGTGCGAGTGCCTGAAGGACGTCGTCGCCCGCATGCTGCCGTACTGGTACGACGCCATCGTGCCCGACCTGCGGGCCGGCCTGAATGTGCTGATCGCGGCGCACGGCAATTCGCTGCGCGCGCTCGTCAAGCATCTGGACGACGTGCCGGACGACGTCATCCCCGAGCTGAACATCCCGACCGGCATCCCGCTGCTGTACGAGTTGGACGACGATCTGCGGCCGAAGGTCAAGGGCGGACGCTATCTCGATCCGGCCGCCGCCGAGGCCGGCATCAAGGCCGTCGCCAACCAGGGCAAGCACTGACTTTGCGGGCCGTCGGTGCCACTAGTCACCCGCAATTGCCTGGTGACTAGCTAAGACGATGTGACAACGGCTGTTGCTGTGTGGTAAGCTAGAACTTTGTTGAAAGGGGCTGCCGCATGGCATTCACCGTCGGTCAGACCGTCGTCTACCCGAATCATGGCGCCGCAGTCATCGAACAGCTGGAAACCCGCCTTGTCAAGGGTGAGGAGCGCCAGTACCTGGTCCTGCGGATCCTCAGCCAGAACGACCTCGTCGTCCGCGTCCCGTCCGGCAATCTCGAGATGGTCGGCGTGCGCGACGTCGTCGATTCGGACGGGCTCGAGCGCGTCTTCAGCGTCCTGCGCCTGGACGACGTCGACGAGCCGTCCAACTGGTCGCGCCGCTACAAGGCGAACCTTGAGAAGCTGCACTCCGGCAACGTCATGAAGGTGGCCGAGGTCGTGCGCGATCTATGGCGCCGCGAGAAGACGAAGGGCCTGTCGGCCGGCGAGAAGCGCATGCTCGCGAAGGCGCGCCAGGTGCTGGTGTCCGAGTTGGCCCTGGCCGAGCACATCGAGGAGCCGAACGCCGAGGTCATGCTCGACGATGTGCTCGAATCCTGGGAAGACTAGGGCCGCGACATGACCACCGCATCCGGCAGTAGGGTAACGACCCGGCCAGTCGCCGGGGTTGTGGTGGCGGCCGGTTCGGGTGAGCGTCTGGGCACGAAGCGTCCCAAGGCGATGATCGAGGTGCGCGGACGCCCCCTGTGGCAGTGGGCCGCCGGCGCCCTGCGCGAGGCCGGCTGCGATCGTGTGGTCATCGTTGTGCCACCGGCTGGGAAATGGGCTGGCCAGGTGCAGCAAGCGGACCGTCGCGTGCTGGTGGTGTCGGGCGGGGCGACCCGCCAGGAGTCGGTTCGGCTCGGGCTGGCGGCGTTGCAGCCGGATCCACCCGATTTCGTGTTGGTCCACGACGCCGCGCGGGCCATGGCCCCGGCCGACGTGGCCCGCCGCGTCATCAACATGCTCGTGGCCGGCGAGGTGGCCGTCGCCCCCGCTGTGCCCCTGGCCGACACGGTGCGCCAGCTGGGCGACGACTTCTCGTCCCGTCTGCTCGACCGCACCAGCCTGGTCGGCGTGCAAACCCCGCAGGGCGCGGTCTTCGAGGTGCTGGCGCGAGCTCATGCGGCGGCGCATGGGGCCCGCATCCAGGTGACGGACGACATCACCTTGGTCGAGCGCCTGAGGTTCCCTGTGGCGCTCGTGGACGGCGACCCCGAGGCCTTCAAGATCACGACGCCCACCGACCTGGCCCTGGCCCGCGTGGTGGCCGGTCGACGCGTCCTGGCCGGCTAGATCGTCCCGGCCAGATCGTCCCGGCCAGATCGTCCCGGCCGGCCAGATCGTCCCGTTGAGGGTTGACCTACGACCAGTTGGAAGCGGCCGAAGTGGTCGTAGGTCAACTGTCAACGCATGCCCTGCCCGTTTCGCCGCCGCCCATGACGCCGCCGCCCATGACGCCGCCGCCCGTGACGCCGCCGGCCAGATCGTCCCGTTGAGGGGTGACCCACGACCAGTTGGGCGGGGCCGAAGTGGTCGTAGGTCAACTGTCAACGCAATCCCTGTCCGTGTCGCCGCCGGGCGCCTGGCAGTGACATGTTTGGCGCGGTCCGCGCGGGGGCCGACGGACAACGGCTAGACTCTGGCTCGTGGCGGGCGTGACACGATCGACGGCGGGGCCGGACTTCCGCACGGGCATCGGATTTGACGCCCACCGGTTGGGCGACGGCGTGCCCATGATGCTGGCCGGGCTGTCGTGGCCGGACGAAACGCGCGGCCTGATCGGACACTCCGACGGGGACGTCGCGGCGCACGCGGTCTGTGACGCGCTGCTCACGGCGACGGGGCTCGGGGACCTGGGCGAGATCTTCGGCACCGGCGATCCGGCCACCGCCGGCGTCAGCGGCCCCTGGCTGCTGTCCCACGTCGTCGAACTGACGCACCACGACGGCTGGCAGGTCGTGAACGCGGCCGTCACCGTCATCGGGAACAGCCCGAGGCTGGCTCCCCGCCGCGCCGAGGCCGAGGCCGTGCTGTCCGCCGCCGTCGGCGCTCCGGTGTCCGTTTCTGCCACCACCACCGACGGCTTGGGCTTCACGGGTCACGGCGAGGGCATCGCCGCCGTGGCGACCGCGCTGGTGCGGCGAGCCGTCAGTCCCTGATCGGCGGCAGCTCGTCGCGCCACGGGGGGTCGGCGCCGGGGCGTGACAGCGTGATCCCGGCGGCGTGGGAGGCATAGGCCGCCAGGCGTCCGAGGCGTGACTTCGGCATCGTGGCCAGCTCGGAGCGGCGCTCGGGCCCGAGCAGCCCCATGCTCCAGAGGCCGTCCAGCAGGGCGGCCATGAACGCGTCGCCGGCCCCGACGGTGTCGACCGTGACGACGTCCGGCGCGGCGAACGTCGCGGTCGCCTCGTGGCTCATGGCGACGACGCCGTGAGCGCCCCGCGTCAGGACCAGCAGGGACGGCCCCCGGCCGAGCCATGCGGCCGCCGATCGGGCGGGGTCGTCGTCGGGGTAGAGCCAGGCGAGATCCTCGTCCGACGCCTTGACGATGTCGGCGGTGGCGACGAACGATTCCATGAGGTCGCGCACGCCATCGGCCGGACCGATGGCCTGCGGCCGCGCGTTCGGGTCATAGCTGATGATCGTCGTCGGTCGCAGCGCCCGGCAGGCGTCGAGCACGGCGTCGGCGCCGGGGCGCAGCGACGCCCCGATCGAGCCCGTGTGCACCACGCGCGGCTGGACGTCCGACGGCACCGCCGGCATTCGCCAGGCCAGATCGAAGACGTAGCGGGCCGAGCCGTTGGCGTCGAACAACACTTGGGCGGTCGGCGTCCGCTCGGCGGCGTCCGAACCCGGCACGAGCTCGACGTCCGACTGTCGCAGATGCCGCTCGATCAGCTCGCCGTGGGTGTCGCGTCCGAACCAGGTCGCCAGCATGGTCGGCCGTCCCAGCCGCCCGAGGCCGACGGCCACGTTCATGGGCGACCCGCCGGGATGCTCGAGCACGCCGCCCTCCGCTCCGGGAACGATGTCGATCAGCGACTCCCCGATGACCAGGGCGGCCGGGCGCTTGGCATGGCTCATGCCGGCATCACCTCGCTCGAACAGGCAATCTCGCCCGAGCCGCGCTCGATCAGGGTGGCTGGAATGATCAGCGTTTCCGGCGGGATGTCCGCCCCATCGATGCGCTGCAACAACCGCCGGGCGGCCAGGTGCCCCATGCCGACCGCGTCCTGCGACAGCACCGTCAGCGGGGGATCGACGATCTCGGACATCTCGATGTCGTCCATGCCGATCAGCGCCACGCGATGCGACAGGCCGAGTTCCTTCAGCACCGCCATCGCGCCGATGGACGCCGAGTTGCGGCTGGCGAAGACCGCCGTCGGTGGTTGCGGGCGGCCGAACAGCCGGCGGGCCGCGGCGATCGCGTCTTCGACCGTCCCGATGTTCATCTCGATCAGGTCGTCATCGACCGCCACTCCGGCATCCCGCAGGGCCGTCTCGTATCCGGCGCGCCGCTCCACGGCGGTCTGGATGGCTTCGGAGTCCGCCAGCAACCCGATGCGGCGGTGTCCGCGCTGCAGCAGATGGCGTGTGGCGAGGACGGCCGACTCCCGGTTGTTCGACGCGATGACGTCGGTGGCGATGCCCGCCGGGGCGCGGTCGATGTACACGGCGGGCAGGCGGGAGCCGAGCAGGGCGGCGACCTGGCGGTGGTCGAAGTTCGTCGGCATGATGACGAAGCCGTCGACGCTGCGCGACATGAAGGCCCGGATCAGCGTTTCCTCGATCTCCGGCTGGCCCTCGGTCGAGGCGGCCAAGACGGCCACCTGCCTGTCACGGGCGACCTCCTCGACGCCCCGGAACACGGCCGAGCAGAACGGGTTGTCGACCGACGCGATCAGCAGTGCGATCGATCTGGTGGGCCGGCCCGAGCGGGCCAGGCTGGCCGCGCTGGCGTCCGGCACGTAGTGCAGCGTGGCGATGGCGCGCCGCACGCGCTCGCGCGTGTCGCGCGCGACGTTGGGCTCATCGTTGACAACCCGGGAGACGGTCTTGATGCTGACGCCGGCCAGCGCCGCGACGTCGCGCACGGTGGCGCGCCGATGATCCATCACCGCGCTCATGATCGCACCGCCTTCGTCGGCCCGGGCATGTTCCGAGCGTACCATGACAACGCTGTCTTACTCAATACCCCTGCAATCGGTGGATACGTGCGTGGCAAGAGCAATCGTTACCATTTCGTGACATGCCGGAGCTTGACACCGATGTCATCAAGCACATATGATCGGACTATGACAGCGTTGTCACCGGACGCGATGACGACCCCCCCCGCAGGGGCGGGCGATCGCGCCGTGCTGCTGTCCATGCGGCACATCACGAAGGTGTTCCCGGGCGTCCGGGCGCTCGACGACGTGAACCTGGACGTCCGCGAGGGCGACATCCACGCGATCTGCGGTGAGAACGGGGCGGGGAAGTCCACGCTGATGAAGATCCTGTCCGGCGTGTACCCCCACGGCACGTACGAGGGCGAGATCGTGTTCCGGGGTCAGCCCGTGCGGTTCAACTCGATCAAGGCGTCCGAAAACGCCGGCATCGCGATCATCCACCAGGAGCTGGCCCTGATACCCGAGCTGTCCGTCACCGAGAACATCTTCCTGGGCAACGAGATCAAGTCGCGCGGCCTGATCGACTGGACCGAGGCCGGGCGCCAGACGCAGGCCCTGCTCGACCGGGTCGGGCTCGAGATGTCGCCGTCCACCCCGATCAAGCATCTCGGGGTCGGCCAGCAGCAGATGGTCGAGATAGCGAAGGCCCTGAGCAAGGACGTCAAGCTCTTGATTCTGGACGAGCCGACGAGTGCCCTGAACGAGGAGGACGCCGGCAATCTGCTCGACCTGTTGCGCGACCTCAAGACCAAGGGCATCACGTCGATCATGATCTCGCACAAGCTGAACGAGATCGCCGCCATCGCCGACGCGATCACGATCATCCGCGACGGGCGCACGATCGAGAGCTACCCGGTGGAGGCCGGACGGGTGGACGAGGATCGCATCATCCGGGCCATGGTGGGGCGCTCGCTCGAGAACCGCTATCCGGCGCACACCCCGCACATCGGCGACATCGTCTTCGAGGCCCGCGCCTGGACCGTCGAAGCCCCCAATGTGCCGGGGCGCCTGATCTGCGACCACATCTCGCTGAACGTCCGGGCGGGGGAGGTCGTCGGCCTGGCCGGGCTGATGGGGGCCGGACGCACGGAGTTCGCGCGGTCGGTGTTCGGGCACAACTACGGGATCTGGCGCGGCGGGCAGCTGTTCCTGCACGGGCAGCCGATCGCGCTGCGCAGCGTCGAGCAGGCCATCGCCCACAAGATCGGCTACGTGCCGGAGGACCGCAAGACCCTGGGGCTCAACCTGTTGGACGACGTCAAGGCCACGATCGTCTCGGCGGCGCTGCGCAAGGTGTGCAACCGCCTCGGGCTGATCGATCCCGACGTGCGGCGTTCGACCGCCGAGCAGTTCCGCGCCGAGCTCGGCATCAAGACGCCCAGCGTGGATGCCGGCGTCTCGACCCTGTCGGGTGGCAACCAGCAGAAGGTGGTGCTGGCCAAGTGGCTGGCGCCCGACCCCGATCTGCTGATCCTGGACGAACCGACGCGCGGCATCGACGTCGGCGCCAAGTTCGAGATCCATCAACTGATCCACGGCCTGGCCGACCAGGGCAAGGCCGTCATCATGATCAGCTCCGAGTTGCCCGAATTGCTCGGGGCCACCGACCGCATCTACACGATCTGCGAGGGACGGGTGACGGGCGTCGAGGACACCGCCACGGCCACCCAGGAGAACCTCATGCGACTGATGACCACGACGAGTGGCGTGGCGGCCTGACCGCACAGAAAGACGGAGGACGACGATGAGCAATAGCACGGAAGCCACCAACGCCGGGTCGCCGTCGCCCGAAACCGGCGTCAAGGCGAAGAGCGGCATCGGGTCGATGCTGCGGGCGGTGCTCGGCGATGACCTCAAGCAGTACACCATGATGGTGGCGCTCATCGTCTTGCTGGTCTTCTTCCAGTTCGCGTCGTCGTTCCATGCCGGTTTCGGTTTCTCGTGGTCGAACGGGCGCATGTTCACGCCGGCCAACTTCCAGAACATCATCATGGGCAACGCGTACGTGTTGATCCTGGCGTTGGGCATGCTTATGGTCATCGTGATCGGCCAGATCGACCTGTCGGTCGGATCGGTGGCCGGGTTCGTCGGCATGGTGGTGGCCAGAAGCGCCACCGACCTGGGTCTTCACTGGGCCGTCGCGCTGCTGCTCGGTGTGTTGCTGGGCGTCGCGATCGGGTCGTGGCAGGGGTTCTGGTTGGCCAAGGTCGGCATCCCCGGCTTCATCACGACGCTGGCCGGCATGATGCTGTTCCGCGGGGCCACGATCTGGCTGTCGCGCTCGGTGTCGCGTCCGGCGCCCCCCGAGTACAGCGTCTTCAGCTCGGGCTACTTGCCCGAGTGGGGGCCGGACACCGGCATGAACAACTCGACGCTGCTGCTGGGCATCGTCATGATCGTGGGGGTGGTGGTGTCGCAGTTGATGTCCTGGAGCCGGCAGCGCCGGGTGTCCGGCACCGCGGCCCCCGTTTGGGCCGTCATCGTGCGCATCGTCCTGATATGCGCCATCATCGGCTACCTGACGCGGATCTTCGGCACCGGACGCGTCGGCACCAGCTTTCCGATCGTCGGCCTGATCGTCGGGGTGCTGATATTCATCTACTACACCGTGACGGAGCGGACGCCGTTCGGACGCCACATCTACGCCGTCGGCGGTAACAAGGCGGCCGCCGCCCTGAGCGGCGTCAACGTCGCCCGGACGTACTTCTTCACCATGGTCAACATGAGCTTCCTGGCCGCGGTGGCCGGCATCCTGTTCACGGGACGCGCGAGCTCGGCCGGGCCCGACCTGGGCACCGGCTGGGAGTTGGACGCCATCGCCGCCGTCTTCATCGGCGGGGCGGCCGTCTCGGGCGGCATCGGCACGGTGGTCGGCACGGTCATCGGCGCCCTGGTCATGGCCGTTCTGAACAACGGTCTGATGGCGCTGGGCGTCAGCTCGGACCGCACCTCGGTCATCAAGGGCCTGGTGCTGCTGGCGGCCGTCGCCTTCGACGTCTACAACAAGGTGCAGGGCCGGCCGTCGCTGATCGGCCGGTTGACCGGCACCAATCCGGCCAAGGAAGCCGAATCACCCCCCGGCGAAGCCGCGGCGCCGGCCGTCGCCGAGCCGGCATCGCCTCAATGATTCACAACGAGAAAACCGGGGAACACCCCCACAAATGAAAGGAAACCCATGAGAACAAGGAAATTGCTCGCCGCGGGTGCCGCCGTCGTCATGGGCATCACCATGATGTCGGGCTGCGGTGGAGGCGGCGGACGCGGCGGTGCAAGCACAACCGCGCCGGCCACTGACACGTCAACGACGGCCACATCGTCGGCGACGTCGTCGAGCTCGTCGTCGTCGGCGCCAACCGGAGGCTTTGCGGCCGGTTCGACGATCGGCGTCTCGCTGCCGTGGCTCGGCACCCAGAACTGGGCCGAGGCCAACGACATGTTCGCGACTCAGCTGACGGCCGCCGGCTTCAAGCCGATGGTGCAGCAGGCTGACAACAAGGTGCCGACGCAGCAGCAGCAGATCGAAGCAATGATCCAGGCCGGTGCGAAGGTCATCGTGATCGGCCCGGTCGACGGATCACAGCTCGGCACGGTCGTCGAGGAGGCCAAGAACCAGGGCGTCTACATCATCGGCTACGACCGCATGATCCAGAACACGCAGGCCGTCGACGCCGTCGTGCAATTCGGCTCGATCGAGACCGGCAAGCTGCAGGGCCAGGCGTTGCTCGACGGGCTCAAGGCCTGGAAGGGCAACGGCCCGTACAACATCGAGCTCTTCGGTGGCGGCCCGGCCGACCCGAACGCGCCGAACTTCTTCACCGGCGCCATGCAGGTGCTGCAGCCCAAGATCGATGACGGCACGCTCACCATCGTCAGCGGCCAGAAGGACTTCGCCACCGTGGCGACGCCCGACTGGAGCAACGACAAGGCGCAGGCCCGCATGGACACCCTGCTGGCCACCAACTACGCCGGCAAGACGATCGACGGCGTGCTGGCCCCGAACGACGGCATCGCCCGCGCCATCATCACGTCGTGCCTCAACGCCGGGCAGAAGACGCCCGTCACGTCGGGCCTCGACGCCGAGGACGAGACGGTGTCGTGGGTGTGGCAGGGCAAGCAGTGGTCGACCACCTACAAGCCCACCGATCAGCTCGTCGCCCAGACGCTGACGCTGATCAAGGCTCTGCAGGCCGGCACGCCGCTGCCCGCCGCGACCGAGATGGACAACAACGGCACCAAGGACGTCGCTGTGTACGCCCTGCCGCCGACCACGGTCACGAAGGACAACGAGAAGCAGGTGTTCGCCAACGATTCGCATCGCCTGGCGCTGCTGACCTAGTCCTGACCCCAGCCGAGTTTGGCCCGTCCCGTTGGGGGCGGGCCAAACCGTTTTGGGAGGCGGCGTCAGGCCACGGACGCCCGGAAGCGCTCGAGCACGGGCAGGAAGCGGCGGTCCAGCCTCGCCAGCGCGGCGGCCCGGATGTCGTCCGGGACGCCGTACGCGGCCTCGGCGATGCCCCCCGCGATGGCGGCCAGGGTGTCGGCGTCCCCGCCCAGCGAGACGGCCAGACGGATGGCGTCCTCGAAGCCGGACGACTCGAGGAAGGCGGTGATCGCCTCGGGCACGGTCTGCTGGCACGACTCGATGTGGTGATAGCCCGGGCGGATGTCGTCCAGGCGGCGCGACAGGTCGTAGCCGAAGCGGGTCTCGATGTACGTCTTGATGTCGGCCGTGGAGGAACCGGTGCGCGCCAGGAAGATCGCCGCGGCCGTCGCCTGCGCGCCCTTGACGCCCTCGGGATGGTCGTGGGTGGGCAGCGCCGTCACCCTGGCCCAGCGCTCCGTCTCGTCCAGCGTCTCGTACAGCCAGCCGGCCGCCGACACGCGCATGGCCGACCCGTTGCCGAACGACCCGTAGGGACGGGGATCGTCCGACGACAGCCACTGCGAGAACCGGGCGCCGTAGCCGCCCTTCGGCAGCCTGATGGTCCGGCCCCACCGCCGCATCGACGCCGCGACGGCCCGCGCGCCGGCGTCGTCCGTGGCGGGACGGGTCAGCAGGGCCTCGGCCACGGCGATCGTCATGGCGGTGTCGTCCGTCCACCATGATTCGTTGCTGAACAGCGGGAAGTCGGTGGTCTTGATCGCGGTGTCGTCGAACTCGTAAGGGCTGCCGACGATGTCGCCGACGATGGCGCCGATCATCGCATCTCCTCCCGTCGATGCCAACGAAGAAGCTCTGACCACGTCATTTGTGGCCAGAGCCCGGGAGCGGTGGCGGAGGGATTTGAACCCCCGGTGGGTTGCCCCACACCCGCTTTCGAGGCGGGCTCTTTCGGCCGCTCAGACACGCCACCGGGAAAGACTCTACCTGACCGGTGGGTGTCAGCCAATCGTCGGCCGGGCGGTCGCCGGGGACCGTCGGGCGGGTGCCTGGGCGGCCGCGATGGCGGGCCGGTAGCCGGCGTCGAAGCGCTGCTTGAGGCGCAGAAGCGCGACACCCAACAGAAAGACGGCCAGCGCCAGGCCGGCGATCGTCACGCCGTACAGCGCGACGCTGGCGTACTTGTGCGGGTTCAGGAAGTTGTACGGATAGGCCTGCACCCAGACGCCGTCGCTGTTGTACCAATGGGCGACGGCCCCGACCACGTTGGCCAGCACGACGTAGACGATCAGGTAGCTCATCCAGGCCAGCACCGTGCGCCAGGACGCCCGTCCTCGCCACGGATACAGCATGTAGAAGGCGAACATGATGATCGGTGACAGCACGTGCACGTACAGCCCGCCGCCCGTCGGCACCGGCTCGAACTGCCCGGAGTAGAAGGGGTTCAGGATGCACGAGACGACGATGAACACCACCAGCATGTACAGCGTCAGTCCCAGGGCGATTCCGCTGTTGACAAGCCGGGACGCCTTGGCGGCCAGCCCGCCCTGTCCCAGGTTGGCGACGGCGAACACGATGAGCCACGCCCACACCAGGATGTTCGACTGCTCGGTGAAGTAGTAGAAGAACTGCCAGACCGGGGCGGCCGTCGGATTGGCGTCCACCAGGTACTCGCTGAGCATCTCGCCCAGCACCAGGGTCAGATAGGCGGCGTAGATCGCGGCGATCAGGCCGAACGTCATGCGGGTGCGCCGTTCGGAGGCCGTGGCGACGGCAAGGGGCGATGTGTCAGTGGTCACCCTTCGACGTTAGGCCCGCCGGACGCCGCCGGCGGCGAGTGACTGCACAACGTTGGCGGTCCCGGTTTGTGTGTTTTGGCTGACCCCGGCGGTCGGCGCCCCGGGCCCCATGGACAATGATGAGATACGGAAGTTAGGAGCAGCGATGTCTCACGACTCAGCAATCACCCAGGCCGACATCGGCGTGATCGGCATGGCCGTCATGGGTTCGAACCTGGCCCGCAATCTGGCGCACCACGGCTACAAGACCGCGATCTACAACCGGACGCCCGCGAAGACGATGGCCGTGGCCAAGCAGTTCCCGCAGGAGGGGTTCATCGCGACGGACACCCTCGAGGAGTTCGTGGCGACGCTCAAGAAGCCGCGCCGCATGATCCTGATGGTGCAGGCCGGCGATCCGACTGACGCCACCATCGACGCCCTGATCCCGTTGCTGGACGAGGGCGACATCGTCGTGGACGGTGGCAACTCGTTCTTCCAGGACACCCGCCGCCGCGAGGCCAAGCTGCGCAGCCTGGGGCTGCACTTCGTCGGCACCGGCATCTCCGGCGGCGAGGTCGGGGCGCTGGAGGGACCGTCCATCATGCCGGGCGGCTCGGAGCACTCCTACAAGTACGTCGGCCACATCCTCGAAGACATCTCGGCCAAGTTCAACGGCGAGCCATGCTGCACGTACTGCGGGACGGACGGCGCCGGGCACTTCGTCAAGATGGTGCACAACGGCATCGAGTACGCCGACATGCAGTTCATCGGCGAGGCCTACGAGCTGCTGCGCGCCCTCGGCCTGACGACGGACGAGATGGCCGACGTCTTCGCCGGCTGGAACAAGGGCGATCTCGACTCGTACCTGATCGAGATCACTTCCGAGGTCCTGCGCCAGAAGGACGCCAAGACGGGCCGGCCGCTGGTGGACGTCATCGTCGACGCGGCCGGCATGAAGGGCACCGGCACATGGACGGTCGAGGAGGCCCTGCGCCTCGGCGTCCCCGTGGCCGCGATCGGCGAGGCCGTCTTCGCGCGCGCCACGTCGTCCACGCCCGAGCTGCGCGCCGCCGGACAGAAGGCGCTGGCCGGCCCCGCCGGCCGCCTCGACGTCAAGGACAAGAAGGCGTTCATCGAGGAGGTCCGGCAGGGGCTGTGGGCGTCCAAGGTCGTGGCCTACGCCCAGGGTCTGGACGAGATCCGCGTCGCCGCCGGCGAGTACAACTGGAAGATCGACGTGGCCAAGGTCGCGCGCATCTGGCGGGCCGGTTGCATCATCCGGGCCAAGCTGCTCGACCGCATCGCCGACGAGTACGCGGCCGGCAACCTGGTGACGCTGCTCGAGGCGCCGTCCATCAAGGCCGAGCTGGCCAACTGCCAGACGGCCTGGCGCGACGTCGTGGCCAGGGCCGTCGAGGCGGGCGTGCCGGTGCCGGGCTTCGCGTCCGCGCTGTCGTACTACGACCAGGTGCGGGCGCCCCGCGTCAACGCGGCCCTGACGCAGGGGCTGCGCGACTTCTTCGGTGCCCACACCTATCGCCGGATCGACGAGCCGGGCGTCTTCCACACGCTGTGGAGCGGCGATCGCAGCGAGGTCAAGATCTCCGACTGAGCGCGGACGGGCGACTCCGTCGGTTCAGCCCGTCAGCAACGGCGTCACCGTGACTTGCCCGCTGGTCGTGTTCGTGCCGACCAGGTACATCTGTCCGTCCGTCACGAAGGTCCAGTGGATCAGCGTGTCGGTGTCGGAACGGTCGATCGGCAGGGCCCAGGCCGGCGTCGTCCGGCCCGTCGAGGTGTCCAGGTTGTAGGCGGCGAACTGCATGCCGCCGTCCTTGCCCGACTGCACGGAGTAGACCATGGTGTCGGCCACCGCTGCCGGCTTGAAACCCGACACGTGCAGCTTGGCCCCATCGGCCAGGCGCACCATTTCGGTGGTGCCACCGGCCAGGTATGGGTTGGTCTGACCGACCACATAGTTGGTCGATATCCCGCGCGGCGCTTCGGTGTAGGCCATGCCGGCGTCCCATTTCGTGCCGCCCAAGGCGGCCTGGGACTGCCAGAGCGCCTTGCCGTCGACGAGGGCGAAGGCGCTCGTGGAGAAGGTCGACTTGTAGTTGGCGTCGTACGTGTCCGACGAGACGATCAGTACCCCGTCGGCCACCACCCATTTGGTCGTGGTCCTGGCTCCGCCGCAGATGACGGACACCGGGTTCTCCCAGGCGGCGCGGTCCGTCTGGGGATCCCACAGTGTGACGAGGCAAGTGGCGGCGTCGGCCTCGAGGTTGCCGGTGGCGCGGACGACCAAGCCGGACGGGAAGCTCCCCGGACGCTGCGGCTCGACGTAGAAGACGTCGTTCTTCTGCGGCGTCTTCCACGGGTTGTTGACGTATGTGTCGGCACCGAAGACGACCCAGCCGGTGGACGGATCGCGGTAGCCCCCCGGTGTCCAGATGTCGCCGACGGCGACGGGCGAGCCCGACCGGCTGAGGCTCACGTAGGCCGAGTCATACCAGCGGGGGGACGCCTTCGGGTCGCCCAGATCGACTGGCTGGATGCCGTTGGAGTGACCGTCCGCGTCGGTGTTCCAGCATCCCATCCAGCCATTGCCGGCGGCAGCACATTCGCTCAGATGCCCCGGCTTGATGGTTTGTGCTTCCCCGGTCTTGAGGTCGAGCACCGCCGTCGCGTCATTGAGGCTGAACCCGCTGCCCGAGGTGTCCATCAGATTCAAGACCATGTGGCAATCCGACGTGAATGTGGGATTGGCGGTCAGGTTCACCATGGGCACAGCCAGCCCGCTGACGTCGACCAACGAATGCCGCCATAGCTGCGCGCCGCTGGCGATGTCGTAGCCGGTGACGCTGGGAATTGCCGCCTCGGGGACGGTCGGGCTGAAGAAACCCGGCGCCGTCACCGTGACGAGCACGCCGCAGGGCGTCACGTAGACCGATCGCTCCAGCCCGTCATTCACGGGTCCGCCCGAGGCGTCCCAGGTCTGGCCCGGGGTCGGCTGGTCGGGCAGGTCGATCGCCTCGACGATCGACGGGTCGCTCCAAACCGGCGGATGGTCGTTGGTGGGCCGCACGGACGGAGTGCCGGTCGGCAGATTCACCGCCGGGCCGGAGGAACCGAACGAACCGGATGAACCGGTCAAATGGCTGACCACCTGGCCGGCCAGGATCAGGCCCGCGATGACGATGACAATCGACAGGCAGCCCTTTGACACGGCCGGCCTGTCCTTGCCGAGCTGCCGCTTCGCCATCATGGCGGCCAGTCGCTGGGCTGAGGGCGACAAGGAAGCGTGGTCGACGAACCATTCCGGCGGCGGATTCGCCGGCGGGCTGGCCGGGTCGCTTACGGTTGAGGCGGCGCGGTGACCGGGTCTTGGGACGGCGCCCGCCGCGCCCCGGCGCGCTTTCGGCCGTCGATGACGCGTCGCGGTGTCGTGTTCTGGTTCTTTCGGCGGAGGGTGTGCCGTCGTTCCGTGGCTTGGCTCTGGCGGCCGGTCTTCGCCCGTCGTGTTCTTCGTCGCCGGCTGGTCGTGTGGCACGTAGTCGGGCACGTCGAACGACGACTCGTCGCCTGGTGCGAAGCCAGGCACGTCGGACGATGTGCTCACAGGTGAATGCTAGCGCCACCCGGTGCCTGAGCCGGGACGAAGCTGCGGGGCTAAGACCGGTCCAGCGTTGCCAGCTCGTCGGCCGTCAGCACGAGGTCGGCGGCCTTGACGGAATCGAGAATCGACTCGGGGCGCGAGGCGCCGGGGATCGGGATCACGTGCGGGCCCTGCGCCAGCTCCCAGGCCAGGGCGACCTGCTGCGGCGAGACGCCGCGGGCGTCCGCCACCGAGGCGTACGCCGCGAACCGGCTGCCCAGCTCCTTGGCGCGGGCGATGCCGCCCAGTGGGCTGTAGGGCAGGAACGCGATGCCCTGTTTGGCGCATTCCTCGAGGGTGTCCTGCGTCGAACGGTGATCCGGGGCGTACTGGTTCTGGACGGCCGCCAGGCGCCCGCCCAGCAGCTCGTTGGCCTGGCGGATCTGGTCGACGCTGGCGTTCGAGATGCCGGCCCGCACGATGACGCCCTCGTCCAGCAACTCGACCAGCGCGCCGATCGAGTCCGCGTAGGATACGTTGGGGTCGGGGCGGTGGTAGTAGTACAGGCCGATGGCGTCAACGCCGAGATCCTTGGCCGACTGCTTGGCGGCGGACTTGAGGTAGGCGGGGTCGCCGTTCTGCGTCCACGAGCCGTCGCCGGGGCGCAAATGGCCGCCCTTGGTCGCGACGAGCACGGTGCTCGAGTCGCCCTTCCACTGCTTCAGCGCGGCCGCGATCAGGCGTTCGTTGTGACCGACCTCGCCGGCCTTGAGGTGGTACGAGCAGGCGGTGTCGATGTGGCGCACGCCGGCGTCCAGCGCCGCCAGGATCGTCGTCATGGCCTGGTCGGTGCCGGGACGGCCTTCGATCGACATGGGCATGGCTCCCAGCCCGATGGCGCTGACCGGGAAGTCGGCGATCTGGCGCATCTGCATGATGTTCCTCCTTGGGGACGGGTGGCGGGATGGCACCACCATGGGGCAGCACAACCATACCGCCGATCGATAAGCTACGTGGTTTTGCGTCGAGTATGCCGCAAAACCACGTAGCTTATGGAGGGACGGTCAAGTCATGCTCGGGCGCCGCGCCTCATGACGCGTTTCGCCGCCGCCTGATCCGGCGGACGACGACGATGACGAGGCCCACCAGAGCCAGCAGGATGAGCGCGCCGATCGCGATATACAGGTACTGGGCGCCGTGGGCGAACGTGCCGTCGAATTGGGCGTTGACCGGTATCGGATCCTTGGTCAAGTCCTTCCAATACACCATGTGGGTCTGGTACTGCTGAACGGATCCCTCGTTGAACTCGAGCACGCGGACGCCGTGCAGATTGCCGTTGCCGTATGAGTAGAACGTCGTGCCGGCGTCGTACATGAGGCGGATGTCCTGCACGCGGCCGCCGAAGCTGTTGTTGTGGTCGTGCCCGAACACCGCCCCCATGACGTCGCCCTGCTGAAGCCAGGTGTCGAACTCGGCCTTGTCGGTGTCCAGCGGGCACGGTCCCTCGCCGAGGGTGCCGTCGGTGACGGCGGGTCCGGCCACGTAGTAGCCGCCCGAGTGGGCCCCCGAGCCCTTGACGGCTCCGGGCGTCCCTTTGGCGACGGGCGTCAGCAGGTCGTAGATCTGGGGCACGGGGATGTGCTGGAAGACGATCGACGGCACGGGATCGCCACCGTTCGCCGTCGTCAGCGCGTCGCTTGCCGTCTTGTACCAGTCGAGCTGGCCGGGCAGCATGTCGGCCCCAGTGGCCGACAGCGTGTGGCCGCCCGAATTGAGGAACCACAGGTTCAGCGCCGGCTTGCCGGACCGGTCGTCGACGACGACGTTGTAGTTGCCCACGCGGTCGCCGATCGTGTTGGCCGTCCCCAGGGCGCCGGGGAAGGTGTGGATGTAATCCCACTGGGCCTGCTGGCCCATGGGCAGCGTGCGGTCGTGGTTGCCGAAGACGAGCGCGAACGGGATGCCGCGGTCGGTGATCGGCTTCAGGAACGTCCCGATGCTCTTTTGCACATTGCCGCCGCTGAACAGCAGGGACGGCGCCCAGTCGAAGATGTTGTCGCCGTTGAGGACGACCAGGTCGGGCTTCTCGGAGTCCAGGGCCAGCGTGATCAGCTTGATGGTCAGCGGTGAGACGTTGGCGCCGTCCTGGATGTCGGAGAGCGACAGGATCTTGAACGTGCCGCCCTGGTTGAAGTGCAGGACGTCACCCGGTCCGTTGTCACCGGGCGTCTGGGCGGGCGCGGTGCACCCGGTCAGCGTCAACAGCGCCGCGAAGACGGCCACGATGCCGACGCGCAGCTTGGAATCCTGCTTCAAGGACGTCATCACGCCATCCTATCGGGCCGCGAAAGGCGTCGTCGGCCAGTCGGCGAAGTGCCCGGGACGACCGGCCCCTACAGACCACGCAGCCAGCCTGCCGGACACCGGGACCACGGCTGGACGGCGGCCGGTGAGCACCGGGACCACGACCGCCGCTGGTCTGCCACAATTGACACATGCTGCGCTTGTCGAATGCCCAGGCGCGGCGCGTCGCGCTGGCGGCGCAGGGGGTCGGACGATTCGGGCGTGATCGGGACGTCACGATGCGGGGCGTCCAGCGGGTCATCGACGACGTCGCCCAGTTTCAGATCGACTCCGTCAACGTCATGGTGCGGGCCCACCTGATGCCGTTGTTCTCCCGCCTCGGGGCCTACGAGCCGGCGCTGTTGACGCGCGCCGGCTACCTGCCGGATTCGCGGTCGGCGGCCCGGCCGCAGCGCCTCTTCGAGTACTGGGGGCACGCGGCGTCGCTGATCGATGTGCGGCTGTACCCGGCGCTGCGGTTCCGCATGGCGGACGCCCGCCCCTGGGCGTTCATCAAGGAGTTGGTCAACGCCCATCCGGACGCTCCGGACGAATTGCTGGACGTCATCCGCGAGCGGGGGCCGTCGACGCCCCGTGACCTCGACGCCGCGCCGGCGCAGAAGGAGCGCGGCTGGTGGAACTGGTCGTCCACGAAGACGCTGCTCGAATGGCTGTTCCACACCGGGCGCATCGCCGTGGTGCGCCGCAACTCGGCGTTCGAGCGGGTGTTCGACGTTCCCGAGCGCGTGCTGCCGCGCGAATGCTTCGAGGCACCACCCCTTGGCCGGGCGGAGGCGCACGTGGAGCTCGCCCGCCGCGCCGCCCGGGCCCTGGGAGTGGCGACGGCGTCCAGCCTGGCCGACTACTTCCGGACGGCGCCGGCCGAGACCAGGGCGGCCATCGCCGCTCTCGAGGCCCGTGGCGAGCTGATTCCCGTGGCCGTCGAGGGTGTGCCCGCACCGGCCTGGCTGTGGCGCGACGCCGCCCGTCCGCGCCGCATCGAGGCGTCCGCGCTGATCAGCCCGTTCGACTCCCTGGCGTTCGACCGCGGCCGTCTGCGGACGCTGTTCGGCGTCGATTACACCATCGGGCTGTACACGCCGAAGGACCAGCGCGAGCACGGCTACTACGTCTACCTCTTCGTCCTGGATGACGCGATCGTCGCTCGCGCCGATCTCAAGGCCGACCGGGCGGCCGGGGCGCTGCGCGTGCAATCGGCCTGGCTGGAGCCGGGTCACGACGCCGGATCGGTGGCGGCCGCGCTGGCCGCCGAGCTGCGCCGGACGGCCGATTGGCTGGGTCTGACGGATGTCGCGGTGAGCCGCGTTGGCGACCTCATCCCAGCGCTGGCCCGCGCCCTGCACCGTTCCGCTCCGTGATTTGCACCATCGTCGACGGCATCGTGGTCCTGCAGGTGGTTGTGATGGAACACCGATGCGACGTCGCGATGCAGAAAGTGACCAGACGCGCGACCGGAGTTGGCTGGATCAGACGAGTGTCCTTGTCAAACGCGCACTTGACAAGACCTGACGCGTGGAGCCGCCTAAGAGAATCGAACTCTTGACCTGCTCATTACGAGTGAGCCGCTCTACCGACTGAGCTAAGGCGGCGATGCTGACGCATGCCTCGCCAAATATACCGGACGCCCGGTCGGGCGGCCAATCCCGGTTCCGGCGGTCCGAAGGGGGTTCGTCGCCGGCGTGACCCATTCACAAGCCTGGGCTGGGCAGATAGGATTGACACGAACCCTGACCCCCCGTCATCCACCGAATAGGTAGGCACCCCATGACCGTTCTGCAGCGCGACGTCGCAGATCTTCCGGATCTGGCCACCACGACGGGACGCGCTGGCCCGGTGCGCTTCCAGAAGCCCGTCTACGCCGACCTGCTGCCGCCGTGCAACCAGGCGTGCCCGGCGGGGGAGAACTGCCAGGAGTGGCTGAGACTCGCCAAGCTGCACGATCCCGAAGCGGCCTGGCGCCAGCTCGTGCGCGACAACCCGATGCCGTCCGTCCACGGCCGCGCCTGCTACCACCCGTGCGAGACGGCCTGCAACCGGGGCGACCTCGACTCGCCGATCGGCATCCACGCCGTCGAACGCTATCTGGGCGATATGGCGCTTGACAAGGGCTGGAAGTTTGCGCGTCCAGCCAGGAAGACCGGCCACAAGGTGCTGGTCGTGGGCGCCGGCCCGGCGGGCCTGAGCTGTGCGTACCACCTGGCGCGCGTCGGCCATGACGTGACGATCGTGGAGGCGGGCCAGAAGGCGGGCGGCATGCTGCAGTACGGCATCCCCGAGTACCGGCTGCCGCGCGACATCGTCGACGCCGAGATCGCGCGCATCGAGGCGCTCGGCGTGACCATCGAGCTGAACCACCGCATCGACGACCTGGTCGCCGAGCAGGAGGCCGGCGGCTTCGACTCGGTGTTCATCGGCGTCGGGGCCGGGCGGGGCAAGCACATCGACATCCCGTCGATGGACGCCACGCGCATGCTCGACGCCGTCGACTTCCTGCGGGACACGGCGCAGGGCGACTCCAAGCCCCTGATCGGACGCAAGGTGGCGGTCTACGGCGCCGGCAACACGGCCATGGACGCCGCCCGCACGGCGCAGCGGCTGGGCGCCGAGGAGGCGATCATCGTCTACCGCCGCACGCAGGCCCAGATGCCCGCCCACCCGGAGGAGGCCGAGGAGGCCGAGCGCGAGGGCGTCAAGATGAACTGGCTGCGCACGATCAAGGAGCAGGAGGGCGGCGACCTGATGGTCGAGGTCATGGAGCTCGACAAGGACGGCCGCTCGGTGCCGACCGGCAAGTTCGAGAAGCTCGAGGCCGACACCCTGATCCTGGCCGTCGGCCAGGACGCCGAGACCGGCTTCCTGAAGAAGGTCAAGGGCCTGAAGTTCGACGGCGACGTCATCCAGATCGACGCGCGAACCATGATGACGGACGTGCCGGGCGTGTTCGCCGGCGGGGACGCCGTGCCGTCCGACCGCACCGTGACGATCAGCGTGGGGCACGGCAAGAAGGCGGCCCGCCACATCGACGCCTGGCTGCGCCACGTGGAGGCGCCCGAGCGCGTCAAGCACCCGCTGATCGAGTTCGACGACCTGAACCTGTGGTTCTTCGGCAACAATCCGCGCCGCTCTCAGGCCGAGATCGACATGGCCGCCCGCGAGTCGGGCTTCGAGGAGATCGTCCAGGGGCTCAGCCCCGACGAGGCCGTGTATGAGGCCACGCGCTGCCTGTCGTGCGGCAACTGCATCGAGTGCGACGGCTGCGTCGGGGCCTGCCCGGAGGACGCCGTCGTCAAGCTGGGCGTCGGCCACCGATATCGCTTTGACTACGAGAAATGCACGGGATGCACGGCCTGTGCCGAGCAGTGCCCGGTCTGCGCCATCGTCATGATCCCCGAGACGGCCGCCGGTTTCGCCGCCAACGCCGCCACCTGCGCCGTCGCTCCGAGCAAGGAAGCACACCATGCCTGACACCATCAAGACCGCCACCAAGCTCGGCGCCCTGGGCGCCGAGAACACGGGCGACTCGATACTGGCCGACGCGCTCGACGCGTCCAAGAAGACGACCGCCGAGCAGGCTGCCGCCGAGGCGCCCGCCGCCGTGGCCGCCGGGCAGGAACGCATCATCTGCGACGGCAACGAGGCCACGGCCGACGTCGCCTTCCGGCTGAACGAGCTGTGCTCGATCTACCCGATCACGCCGTCCAGCCCGATGGCCGAATTCACGGACGAATGGGCCGCCCACGGGCGGACGAACATCTGGGGCCAGGTGCCGACGATCGTCGAGATGCAGTCCGAGGCCGGCGCCGCCGGCACGCTGCACGGCGCCCTGCAGTCGGGCGCCCTTTCGACGACGTTCACGGCGTCCCAGGGGCTGCTGCTGATGATCCCGAACATGTACAAGATCGCGGGCGAGCTGACGTCCACCGTCTTGCACGTGGCGGCACGGTCGATCGCCGCCCAGGGCCTGTCGATCTTCGGCGACCAGCAGGACGTCATGGCCGTGCGCCAGACGGGCTTCGCGCTGCTCGACTCGACGTCCGTTCAGGAATGCCACGACATGGCCGTCATCGCCCAGGTGGCGACGCTGCGGTCGCGGGTGCCGTTCGTCCACTTCTTCGACGGCTTCCGCACGAGCCACGAGCTCAACACGATGTGGCGGCTGACGGACGACCAGCTGCGCGCCATGATGCCCGACGAGCTGGTCTTCGAGCACCGGGCGCGGGCCCTGAGCCCGGCCAACCCGTTCATCCGCGGCACGGCGCAGAACCCCGACGTCTACTTCCAGGGGCGCGAGGCGTCCAACGGCTTCTACGCCAAGGTGCCGGGCATCGTCCAGCAGGTGATGGACGATTTCGCGCGCGTGGCCGGGCGGCAGTACCACGTGATGGAGTACCACGGCGCGAAGGACGCCGACCGCGTGGTCGTCGTCATGGGGTCGGGCGTCCAGACGCTGCAGCAGGCCGTCGACCACCTGAACGCGAAGGGCGAGAAGGTCGGCGTGCTGCTCGTGCGGCTGTTCCGTCCGCTGGCGGTCGAGCAGCTGCTGGGGGCGATCCCGGCAACGGCCACGAAGATCGCCGTGCTCGACCGGACGAAGGAGCCGGGATCGGCGGGCGAGCCGCTGTTCCTGGATGTCGCCGCCGCGTTCGGCGAGGCCGTCGCCCGGGGCAAGCGTGCCGCGCTGCCGGTCGTCATCGGCGGGCGCTACGGGTTGTCGTCCAAGGAGTTCACTCCCGGCATGGCGCTTGGCATCTTCAAGGAGCTGGCGTCCAAGAGTCCGCGTCCCCGCTTCACGATCGGCATCAACGACGACGTCACGATGCTGTCGCTGGCCTACGACGCCGAGGCCGACCTCGAAGACCCGGCCACCAAGCGGGCCGTCTTCTACGGCATGGGGTCGGACGGCACGGTCGGCGCCAACAAGAACACGATCAAGATCCTGGGCTCCGACCCGAGCACGTACGCCCAGGGCTATTTCGTCTACGACTCGAAGAAGTCCGGCTCGCGCACGACCAGCCACCTGCGCTTCGGGCCCCACCCGATCAAGGCGCCGTACCTGGTGCACCAGGCCGGTTTCATCGGCTGCCACAACTGGGGCATCCTCGAACGCGTCGACGTGCTCGAGCATGCTCGCAAGGGCACCGTCGTGCTCGTCAACAGCCCGTACGGCAAGGATGAGGTGTTCGCCCGTCTGCCCCGCCCGATGCAGCAGAAGATCATCGACCTGGGCTGTGACCTCTACACGATCCATGCCGACGAGGTGGCCCGTCAGGCCGGCCTGCCCGGACGCACGAACACGGTGCTGCAGACCTGCTACTTCGCGATCTCGGACGTCTTGCCGCGCGACGTCGCGATCGAGAAGATCAAGGCCGCCATCACCAAGACGTACGCCAAGAAGTCGATGGACATCGTCAACAAGAACCACGCCGCCGTCGACATGGCGCTGCAATACCTGCACAAGGTGGATGTGCCGGCCAAACCGGCCTCCGACGCGTCCTACATCGACCCCGTCGTCGGGGACGCGCCCGACTTCGTCAACGACGTCACGGCCACGATGCTGAAGGATCTGGGCGACACGCTGCCCGTCTCGAAGGTGCCGGTGGACGGCACCTACCCGTCTGGCACGACGAAGTACGAGAAGCGCAACATCTCGGAATACATCGCGGTCTGGGATCCCGAAGCGTGCATCCAGTGCGGCAACTGCGCGTTCGTGTGCCCGCACGCCGTGATCCGCGCCAAGTACTACCAGAAGAAGAACCTGGATCAGGCCAAGATTCCGAAGACGTGGGAGTCGGCGCCGCTGAACGGCGCGGGCCTGCCCGACCAGACGTTCACGCTGCAGGTGTACGCCGAGGACTGCACGGGCTGCGGTCTGTGCGTTCAGGCCTGCCCCGTTCGAGTCCCCGCGAAAGACGGACCCGTCGACTCGGCCACCGGTGGCCAGCCCGCTCGCAAGGCAATCAATCTCGAGCTGGTGCTCGACCGCGCCGGGCAGCGGGCCAACGTCGACTTCTTCGAGTCCCTGCCGTACAACATGCGACGCCGCGTCGACTTCGGCACCGTGCGCGGCGCCCAGTTCCTCGAGCCGCTGTTCGAGTTCTCCGGCGCCTGCGCCGGCTGCGGCGAGACGCCATACCTGA
>JGI20166J26741_11678917_pt1 | contig 45428 bp, 36 predicted proteins | sample TergutCu122P5_FD_26741 | JGI IMG/M metagenome (IMG submission 26741)
TTCACATCGGGCTACCCATATCTAATCCGTTCCGGATTGGGATTGCGCTACATTTACCGATGAGCCGAAAAATATTTGCATATTTGACCTGAGTAGTTACCATACATTGTTTCTTACATGCTCAATTGTTCAGAGAGCGAATCTTATAATTTTACTGTAAAAAAATCACTCTATCTATTCATTCTATCATTATTTTCCAGCTCAAACATACCAACTCCGGCACAACCATTTTTTAATCCCAAGGGCCACTCATTGAGGTTACAGCCTTTAAAATCAGGAAAAAGAAAAACATCCGATATATTCATAAAATCATCACGCGGACATCCCTTCTTTTCATAATATGCTTTAATATTTAAAAAAATATCTAAACATTCATATACATTTCCCCACTGAACCGAGACTGCACTCATCTCTACAAAGTATCGCCCCTGCGGGATTTAGAGGCAGTATATCATTATGTCAAAAAAACGAACCAAATCGCTCATTTTTCTTTATTTTCACTATCATCCTGTTATTCAAATTTTAGAGTAAAAATCAAGTAAAATTGTAATAATAATATCTTATAACTATTTATATAATAAGTATATACAAGACTAAATCCATACCAAGTCCGTACCAAGTCCGATACAAGTCCGATACAAGTCCGATACAAGTCCGATAAAAAAAGGGTTAAAATTCATTTAAAATGCGATTGACATTATGCTATTTTTCTTTTCATTTTAACAAATTTACTTCGCATGGAATGGCTCAGGAGTAATACCTCGTTTTTGAAACACCCAAAACAGGCGAAATATTAAAATGATGTAAGGGAAACGAAGAAATATTTCTATCTTTGTCAAAATATACGGAAGATATGAATTTTAGACCTTTTTTTATCGTCATTCTATTGGTAAACACTTGCGTATTTGCTCAAACCAATTCCGACCGATCGATTGCGGAAAAGTTTTTTCAATCGGAAGTGAAAACTACAATGGACAGTACGATAATTCAAACGGCTCTTTTTTTTCTGAATACACCTTACGTAGCCGGAACGCTTGAACGAACCGAACAGGAAGAATTGGTCGTCAATCTGCATGAATTGGATTGTACGACTTTAGTCGAAAACTGTTTGGCTCTATCGCGAACCATGCATCTTCCTTCACCGGATTATGAAACTTTTATTCAAGAGTTACGAAAGATTCGATATCGCTCAGGCCGGATTGACGGTTATGTCTCCCGCTTGCATTATACTACAGATTGGATTTATGACAATGTCGGTAAAGGAATTATTGAAGATATGACTTATGCTTTAGGCGGAAGAAAACTGAAACCCGATGTTTATTATATGTCCGAAAACTATGAAAAATATCCGCATTTAGCCGATGATTCCGTCGCCGTACAACAGATCAGATTGGTTGAAAAGGCAATCAACGCGCGCAGCAGTTATCATTACATTCCGAAAAAAGAGATCACACAATGCCTGTCGCTGATAAAAAACGGCGATATTATCTGTTTTACGACGAATATACCCGGTTTGGATGTCTCCCACTTAAGTATTGCCTATTGGGACAAACGTCGGTTGACTTTTATACATGCTTCTTCTACGGCAAAAAAAGTAATCATTAATCCCGAATCGCTAACGGACTATTGCAATAAAATTCATTTTTGTTCGGGAATTATTGTGTTAAGGCCTGTGAATATAACGACAAGCGAGCTGTGATGAATCACAGATAGGTAATTGTTTCAGCGATTTTCAACTCCGCCGGCAGGCTGTTGCGAACCGGACAATGTCTGATCGAGTGTTCTATAATTGCCCGCTCTTTATCACTGTAATTATTTGCCGGAAATGTGAAATCCACTTTTAACTCCACAACGCGTCGAGGATTTTCGCCCATGATTTTTGTCGTTTCAGCAACGGCGCCATCAATGCTAAACCCATGCGTTTGAGTTGCAATACCGATAATGGTTAATGCGCAACTTGCATAAGAAGCGGCAAACAAATCGGTGGGAGAAAACGATTCGCCTTTACCGTGATTATCGGGCGGAGCATCGGTAAAAATAGTAACCCCGGATTTCAAATGAACCGCTTGCGTGCGAAGTTCTCCTAAATACGTAGTTTGAACGGTTTTCATACCAAGTAATTTTAAAATTGAACGTACAAAGGTAGCATTAATAAATGAAACCCGGAAAAATAAATTGCTTAATTCCCTTTTCTGTTCGCTAATAATTGATTACCTTTGTCATCAAAGTTTTTGAAAACAAAAAGATCTGCGTTAGCAATGAAATTCGTAAATTATTTTCTTATTGTAATGTTCTTACTTACAGCTTGCACCGAAAAAAAAGCGGTTGTTTCCGAAGAACCGGTTATCGGTAAAAAACCCATCGAAGTAAAAGACGGACGGTTATCGGCCGAAATTCTACACTTGTTTGGACAAGTGAGTGATCCGGTAGTTTCACCGGACGGAAAAACCGTGTTGTACGGCGTATCCTATGCCGATATCGCATTGAATAAACGGAACCGTGAATTGTTTACGGTAGGAATTGACGGAAGCGACAAAAGGCAAATTACTTCTTCTCCGAAAAGTGAAAGCAATGCGCAATGGATAGACGGTGGTAAAAAAATCGCTTTCCTCTATGATTCACAAATATGGATAATGAATCCCGACGGAAAAGAAAGAACGCAACTCAGTTCGGTTGACAAAGGAATCGAAGGATTTAAGTTTTCACCGGATGGGAAAAAAGTACTGCTTATCAGCGCTGTAAAATCGTTTAAAACGAGCGCCGAGCGTTATCCCGATTTAGATAAATCGACCGGACGAATCATCGACGACTTGATGTATAAGCATTGGGACGAATGGGTAACGGAAATCCCCCACCCTTTTCTTACCGATTTCGATGGCCGGTCGCTGAATAATATCGTTGACATCATGGAAGGCGAACCCTTTGAATCGCCTTTACGTCCGATGGGAGGGATCGAACAATGCGACTGGTCGCCCGACAGTAAAACCGTTGTCTACACTTCCCGCAAGAAAACGGGAAAAGAATATGCGAAATCGACCAATTCGGATATTTATTTATATAATATCGAAACCAAAGAGACAAAAAACCTGACCGAAGGCATGCCGGGTTATGATACGAATCCGAAATTTTCTCCCGACGGGAAAAGTATTGCTTGGCTAAGCATGGAACGCGACGGATATGAATCGGATAAAAACAGGCTGTTCGTCATAAATGTGGAAAAAGGATGGAAGAGGTCCCTCACTGATTCTTTCGATTACAATGTAGATGATTTTTGCTGGGATGAAAATTCCAACGAAATCTATATTGTTGCATGTGTAAAAGGAACCACACAATTGTTTCTTACCGGTAATACATCAGAAACAGGACAGTTCTTTAGTCAATTAACCGAAGGCGATTATGATTATGCCTCTGTCGCCCTTGTCGATAGTTGTCTGATTGCACTTCGACATTCGCTTTCATCTCCCAATGAAATTTACTGCTTAAGATCGCAATACAAAGCAACACATAAGAATATTCTAAAAGCCGAAAATATTTCGCACGAAAACGACGACATCCTCTCGCAGATTATGATGGGCAAAGTAGAAGAGCGTTGGATAAAAACCACCGACGGAAAAGAAATGCAAACTTGGATTATTTATCCTCCGAATTTCGACCCTTCTAAAAAATATCCTGCGCTGTTGTTTTGCGAGGGAGGACCTCAAAGTACGGTCAGCCAGTTTTGGTCCACCCGATGGAATCTGCAACTGATGGCGGCTCACGATTATATTGTTGTCGCTCCCAACCGGCGCGGCGTTCCCGGATTTGGGAAGGAGTGGTGTGAACAGATCAGCGGCGATTACGGCGGTCAAAACATGAAAGATTACTTTTCCGCTATCGACGCTATGGCAAAAGAACCTTTTATCGATGCAAGCCGGTTAGGTTGTACAGGCGCCAGTTACGGCGGATTCTCGGTTTATTGGATTGCCGGTAACCATAACAAACGATTCAAAGCGTTTTGGGCGCATGCCGGTATTTTCAATTTAGAAGCCCAATACTTGGAAACCGAAGAGATGTGGTTTGTTGATTGGGATTTGGGTGGTCCCTTTTGGGATAAATCCAATAAAATTGCACAAAACAGCTATGCCAATTCTCCCCATAAATTTGTGGACAAGTGGGATACGCCGATTGCAATCAGTTGCGGCGAATTGGACTACCGTATTTTGGCATCGCAGGGAATGATGGCATTCAATGCAGCCCAATTGCGCGGAATCCCTTCGCGACTGTTGATATATCCCAACGAGAACCATTGGATTTTGCAACCGCAAAACAGCATCTTGTTTCATCGCGAATTTTTCCGTTGGTTCGACAGGTGGTTGAAGAATAAATGAATAATTATGCTGATTCGTCTATATGAACAAAATCCCAATCAAAGGGGAATCGATATCATTATCGGAATTCTCCGTGAAGGCGGGATAATTATTTATCCCACCGACACGGTCTATGCCATGGGTTGTGATGCTTTGAACGTGCGTGCCGTTGAAAAAATTTGTAAACTGAAAGGACTGAATCCTCAGAAAAATCATCTGTCGATTATCTGTCCCGATTTGAGTAATATCAGTGAATATGCTAAAGTAAGCAACCCGGTTTTTAAACTAATGAAACGAAATCTTCCCGGACCATTTACTTTTATTTTAAATGCGACAAACAGTCTGCCGAAAATCTATAAGAATCGGAAAGAAGTCGGAATTCGGGTTCCCGATAACAATATAACACTTACTATAGCCAGAGCCTTGGGCAATCCGCTTCTTACAACTTCCGTCAGAGACAAAAATCAACAGGGAGAATTCATTGTCGACCCGGAACTAATCGAAGAAGATTACGGTAATGAAGTCGATGCGATTATCGACGGCGGCTACGGCGGATTGGAACCTTCCACAATCGTGAATTGTACGACCGATGAAATAGAAATTACAAGACAAGGAAAAGGAGTATTAATCGAATGAAGAAAAAGAGGATTACCCGTCATTACGAGCGAAGCGAAGCAATCCACTTTCTTGCTTTGATGAGAAGAAGTTATGGATTGCTTCGCTTCGCTCGCAATGACGTTTTAAAACTTTTTGCAGTATTTTTCTCTCTATCCTGTCAAATTCACGCTCAGGAAATCGGTGCTCCTTTAGACATTCCGCTTTACCTGAGCGGTAATTTCGGAGAGTTGCGTAGCGACCATTTTCATTCGGGGCTTGATTTTAAGACGCAGGGGATTACCGGATTTCCCGTGAGGGCAATCAAAGCAGGCTATATTTCTCGAATAAGTGTAGGCCCTTTTGGATTTGGACGAGCGATTTACATTAATCATACCGACGGAACGACTTCCGTTTATGGACACTTGGAAAGGTTTGTTCCGAAAATAGAAGCGGGGGTAATCGAGAATCAATATAGGAATGAATCATTTACGGTTAATCTCTTTCCTTCCGTCCGGGAATTTCCGGTGAAGCAAGGGGAAGTCATCGCTTACAGTGGAAATACAGGCAGTTCGGGAGGCCCGCATCTACATATTGAACTGAGAAACACGACAACAGAAAAACCTTTTGATCCATTGCCTGTCTTTAAAAATTACTTAAAAGACAGCCGCCCTCCGGAAATCCGAAGTCTGTTGTTTGTCCCTCAAACGGGAAAAGGAATCGTGAACGGTAGCGCCGGGAAACAGATCATGGAGGTAATCAAAAATAAAAGCGGTAAATACACGCTTTCAAAACCGGTCAAAGCTTGGGGATTGATCGGCATCGGAATAAAAGCCTTCGATAAAATGGACGCAGTACCAAATATCTATGGAGTGAAAGAAATTCGGTTGCTGGTCAATGAAAAGGAAATATATCACTCGATCCTCGACGCTTTTTCTTTTGATGAATCTCGTTATCTCAACAGTTTCATCGATTGGGAAGAATGGATAAAACATAAATCATTCTTTATGAAATCGTTTATTGATCCGGGAAATAAACTCGGAATCTATCGTACCGAATCAAACGGGCTCATTTCCATACAAGAAACAAAAACTTACGCTTGTACATACCTGCTTAAAGATGCATTCGGAAATACTTCAACTTTCAATTTTTCCATTATCGGCGAAAAACAGTCGATTCCGGAAGAAAAGAAGAAAGGCGTATTATTTTCTTTTAACCGAGACAACGAATACAAGGGCAAAGGCATATCGTTAAATATCCCCAAAGGAAATTTATATACCGATGTTTATTTAAATCCGGATACGATTTACTTTAAAACTAACAAGGTACAAAACCCTAACCCTAACAGGGTTATATCCGAATATGCACCACTTTATTCCTTCGGAGAACAGGTACCTTTATTTAATTCTTGTCTGCTCACGTTGACTATCACGAATGATTCATATCCCGATAAAAGCAAATACGGCATCGTTTCTGTTGAAAATAATCGTGTTGTTTGGTTGGGAGGAGAATACGAATTCGGGAAAATGAAAATACAAATTCGGGAAATAGGTTCGTATACCATCGTCATTGATACGCTTCCACCGCTTGTGGCTCCTGTCAATCAAGTCGGATGGACGGCAAACCAATGCATTTCGTTCAAAATTTCAGACGACTTGAGCGGAATCGATTTTTATCGCGGAGAATTGGATGGAAAATTCGCTCTCTTCGAATACGACGCTAAATCCCGTTTGCTGTTCTGTAATTTCGATACGTCAAGGATGAAAAAAGGAAAACAATCCTTAACCTTGATAGTCAGAGATGGGGCGAAAAACGAGACGGCTGTTAGTTATGATGTTGATTTTTAGTATATACGTTAAGGTATACCGTTTGAAACCTGACTCTCGCTCTATGTGTGTCGAGATAATTTGCAAAAGAAATGAAAAACCATCTTACTTAGGAAGATAACTCATAATCGTTAATGAGTACACCGGGCGAAATATGTAATTGATGGTTTAAGTTTCGTATCATTTCCACCGTCAATTTTCTTTTTCTATTCAAAATGTCCGAAACTCTGCTGTTACTGCCGATTACAGATACTAAATCTTTTTGTTTCAATTGCATTTCTTCCATACGTACTTTGATTGCTTCGATGGGATCCGGAGCTTCGATAGGATAATATTTCTTTTCATATTCGTCGATAAGCAAACCAAGTATATCCGCTTCATCACTTTCGAGTGTATCAATCGGTGCATCGAAAAGCAATTCCATTCTTTTTAAAGCAATTCTGTAATCATTTTCTGTTTTTATCGGTGAAATACTCATATTATTAACATTTTATATTGTATTAGCATTGATTTTATCATATTCAAAATGGGTTCCAATAAATCGAATGAAAATCCATTGTTTTTCAAAATTAAATTTAACGACCAATCGATACGAATTGCCTTTTATATTAAAAACGATACGGCTGTCTTTCAAAATACTTACAGAAGAATATGTTTGCTTCACATCGGCAGGAGTTCGCCAATCGGCATTGATTGCAGTATCATACCATGTTTTCAAATATTGCTCTGAGTCGGGATATTCTTCCCAAAATTCTCTCAATGTACTTTTTGCAAATATTCGTTCCATTCATTTTCAATCTTTCGACAAAGGTATGAATAATTTCCCGAATTGGGAATTTTTTTTCCGGAATGAGGCTGTTTTAAAAGCCTATCACGAAGTAACGAAAATTATCCTAAGAATCCCAATAAAACCCCGGCAGCAACCGCTAAGCCGATTATACCGGCTGCCTTCGGTCCCATGGCATGCATCATCAAGTAGTTTGTAGAGTCGTACTTTAGACCCAATTTATGTGAAATACGCGCCAAATCGGGGACTGCCGATACGCTCGCATTTCCGATTAACGGATTGATTTTATTATCTTTCTTTAAAAAAAGATTAAAAAACTTGACGAATAAAATGCCGGCTGCGGTTGCAATTATAAAAGAAAAAATGCCCAAACCGAATATTTTCAAAAAATCCCAAGTCAGAAAACGGGATGCTTGCGCAGAAGCTCCCACTGTCAGACCCAATAATATGGTGACAACATCGACCACAGGCCCGCGAACCGTTTCCGATAAACGACGGGTTACTCCCGATTCTTTTAATAAATTACCGAAAAATAACATTCCCAATAGAGGAAGTCCGGAAGGTACAATAAAACAAGTGAGTAAAAAGCCTACAATGGGGAAAATGATCTTTTCGGTCTGAGAAACGATTCGAGGCGGCTTCATACGGATAAGTCGCTCATTCTTTGTAGTAAGCAAACGCATAATAAGCGATTGTATGACGGGAACCAATGCCATGTAAGAATATGCCGAAATTGCTATGATCGCAATTAAATTCGGAGCTAATTTGGAAGAAAGAAAAACAGCGGTAGCTCCATCCGCTCCACCGATAATCCCTATGGCTCCCGCTTGATAGGGGTTAAATCCCAAAAAAATCGCTAACACATAAGCCCCAAAAATACCAAATTGTGTTGCAGCTCCAATCAACATGAGCTTGGGATTGGCAATCAAGGCCGAGAAATCGGTCATAGCTCCGATTCCAAGGAAAATTAAAGGAGGATACCAACCCTTAGTAACACCTTGAAATAAAACATTTAATACTGAGCCTTCCTCAAAAATACTAATATGAACCCCTACTTCTTTAAAAGGAATATTTCCTAATAAAATCCCAAATCCGATAGGGATCAACAGCATCGGTTCAAATTCTTTGGAGATTGCTAAATAGATAAAAAACAAACCGATGGCAATCATAAAGATATGCCCGATCGATAAGTTGGCAAAACCGGTGGTTGACAGAAACGTTTGAAGATGATCTCCCAAAAAAGATAAAAAGTCCATACGATTATTCGATTATAACGAGTTCTGTACCCTCTAAAACAGAATCTCCTTTGTTAACTTTGACTTCTTTCACAACCCCGTCTTTTTCGGCATTTATCACGTTTTCCATTTTCATGGCTTCCAATATCAATAGTTTTTGTCCTTTCTTTACCTGATCGCCGGATGTGCAGAAAATATCTAAAATGACGCCGGGTAACGGTGAACGCAAGGTAGAACCTATCGAACTGGGCACATGCAGTTTAGGAACAGGAGCGACATCCGCTTGAACCGGACGATTAATTGTAACAATCTCTTTTTTGGCCGGTTTATTCATTTCTACTTTATAAGTTGTGCCGTTTACTTCTACCTCAGCTACGGTATCTTCGATGCGGTTTATAACCACTTTATAAACATTTCCGTTGATTGTATATTTAAAATTGTTCATCGTTTTTACTTAAAACATTAATCAATAACTTTTAACCTCCGATCACTTTGTAGGCATTTCTCTCAAGGTGTATATTTTTGAATTCCATGGAGAATAATTGCGTACCGTATTTTGAATCGTAAGAATGGTATTTTCATCATCATGCATTTCGGTAGCTTCATAAATAGCCATGGCAATTGCTGCATAGATTTCTCCGGATTGTTTCGACATGCCTTTCGCTTCTTCTTTACTGATTCCCGGCACTTTCATCAACCGTTTATGGCTTAATGAGACTGCCGTACTCCCAATCAAATGAAACAATAAAAATAGCCCGATAAAAACTGCAAATACGATAACAATAGCAGCGATTGCCATCCCCCATCCTATGCTATCTCCCGTAACGGAGTTTTCAATCGTATCCGATGCATTCTGCGCTTGCATATTTACAGCGAAGAATAATCCCGACAAAATACTCATGATATATTTATTACCCATAATTCATAATTACAATGGAAGATTATCGTGCTTCTTCGGCGGATTGACTTGCTTCTTTGTTGATAGCTGTTGTAGCGCGCGAATAATGCGGAAGCGGGTATTTCGCGGTTCAATCACATCGTCAATATAACCATACTTAGCTGCATTATAGGGATTTGCAAACATTTTGGTATATTCGGTTTCTTTTTCTTTTAAAACTTTAGCCGGGTCTTCCGATTCTTGAGCTTCCCTTGCGTAAAGTACTTCCACTGCTCCTGCACCACCCATTACTGCAATTTCCGCTGTAGGCCAAGCATAATTCATATCGCCTCTTAATTGCTTACAACTCATTACAATATATGCCCCTCCGTAGGATTTGCGCAGCGTAACGGTCACTTTGGGAACGGTGGCTTCTCCGTATGCGTAAAGCAATTTAGCCCCATGTACGATGACCCCTCCATATTCTTGACCGGTTCCGGGAAGAAAACCCGGAACATCTACCAGTGAAACGATGGGTATGTTAAATGCGTCGCAGAAACGAATAAAGCGAGCGGCTTTACGAGAGGAGTTGATGTCCAAAACACCGGCAAGCGTTTTGGGTTGATTGGCTACAATACCTGTCGAACGGCCGTTAAAGTGAGCGAATCCGATAATAATATTTTTAGCGTAATCAGCGTGAACTTCCAAAAATTCTCCATCGTCAACAACAGCTTCGATAACTTCATACATGTCATACGGTTTATTCGGACTATCCGGAATGATTTCGTTTAATGATTCCTCCAATCGGTCAATCGGATCCCGGGTCGGTTTAATCGGCGGTTCTTCGAGGTTATTTTGAGGTAAATAACTTAATAAACGACGAATCAAAGCTATCCCCTCTTTCCCGTTTTCGACTGCAAAATGAGTGACTCCCGAACGAGTGGCATGTATCTCCGCTCCACCTAATTGTTCCTGTGTGACGTCTTCACCCGTAACGGTTTTTACTACTTTCGGGCCGGTGAGAAACATATAACTCATCCCTTTCACCATAATCGTAAAATCTGTTAACGCAGGCGAATACACAGCGCCACCGGCGCAAGGGCCAAAAATACCCGAAATTTGAGGAACGACGCCCGAAGCTAAAATGTTTCGTTGGAAAATTTCACCGAAGCCGCCCAATGAATTGATCCCTTCTTGGATTCGAGCGCCGCCCGAATCGTTCAATCCGATAATGGGGGCGCCATTCAACATGGCTAAATCCATTATCTTGCATATTTTTTTTGCCATCGTTTCCGATAAAGATCCTCCGATGACTGTAAAGTCTTGTGCAAAAAGATATACTAATCGACCTTCAATCGTTCCGTAACCGGTAACAACCCCGTCGCCCAAGAATTTTTTCTTTTCCATGCCGAAATTGGTGCAACGATGCTCCACAAACATATCGATTTCTTCGAAACTTCCTTCGTCAACCAGCATATTAATTCGTTCACGCGCTGTATATTTACCTTGAGCATGTTGCTTTTCTATGGCCTTCTCTCCTCCTCCTAAACGAGCTTGCACTCGAAGGTCGATCAGTTCTTTTACTTTATCCGATTGATTACTCATAATTACTTTAACCTTTATTGGCATAATTCGGTTAAAACACTCCCGGTTGATTTCGGATGTAAAAAGGCTATTTGCAAACCTTCAGCACCATTACGAGGAGCTTTATCAATCAATTGAATATTTTTTGCTTCGGCTTCAGCCAATGCGTGAGTAACATCAGGAACAGCAAAAGCAATGTGATGCACGCCTTCTCCTTTTTTTTCAATAAATTTTGCGATAGTAGAATCTTCGGAAGTGGGTTCAAGCAGTTCCAGTTTGGTTTGACCTACTTTGAAAAATGCCGTTTTAACTTTTTGATCGGCTACCTCTTCGACACTGTAGCATTTCAGACCTAACACATTTTCATAATAGGGAAGATGCTCGGCTATGTTTCGAACCGCTATCCCGATGTGTTCAATATGAGAAATATCCATCATTTATTAATTTAAGTTAAACTTTAGGGTACAAAGTTACACCTTAAATTTAATTGAGAAAATTTTTTAAGTATTTTTTACAATTAACCTTTAACCTTTTGCCACTCATTAAAATTCCGCAATCAGTTTCAAATTAAATTGTCGTCCCGTTAGTTTATCGGGCACAGCATGTTGATTTCCCGATATATCCGAGAACCAGGAATAAGAACTTACATTTTTGATATCCAAAAGATTAAACACATCTACTCCTATCCAAATATTTTTGAAGTTTTGCCAAAAAGCCGGCTTATTATCTCGTGTATCTTCATCCAATAATCGATAAGCTAATCCGATATCCACACGTCGGTAGGGAGGCGTTCGAATCATGGTTGTATCCCTTCCCGGAACGCTGAACGGAATTCCGTCGGACCAAATGGCACGCAAATTAAATTGTACTTTTTTGAAATGAGGACTGTATTTGGTCAAAGATTCAGGAAAATTATCGGTAAAAAAAAGAGTAATGTTGTATTTTTGTTCTGTGGGCAAGGGGATGGTTTTCCCTTCTAAATTTTGTTTGGCTTGCATGAAGGATAGGTTTAACCATGAATCTGTCCCTTGAACGAATTGCCCGAACAGTTTCATGTCGATTCCGTAGGCATAACCGTTAGAAACGTTATAGCCACGGTATTGTATTCGCAAATTATTTACCGAATAGGGAACTAAATGATCTAATTTTTTGTAATACAATTCGGTTGTAAATTTGAACGGGCGGTTATCGGATTTAAAATCATAATCGCCACCCAAAACAAAGTGAATGGAACGTTGCGATTTAATTTTATTATTTAAATGAATGTAACGATTCCCGGTCGATACGGTATCAATCATTTGAAATTCTTTGTAAAAGGGCGCCTGATAGTATAAACCGGTAGCAAAACGAAATGTAAAACTCTGATTTTTAGAAGGAATGAATCCTAAAGAGGCTCTCGGACTCATAATCAACTCGTGATTAAAATCCCAATAAGAACCGCGAATACCGGCCGTTAATGAAAAGATTCCCTCTTCGATCCTGAATTTGTAAGTATCTTGTAAATAACCGGAGAAACGGTTCGACCGAAGATTGTTCCGAGAAAAAAGCGTATTGTAAACTTTAAGGGTTTCCTCATCATAAGGTAATGAATATCCCATGGAATCACGCAATTCCCATTCTCTGATCCGGTCGGTGATTTTTTCTTGCTGCCCCGACAATGACCAGCGAATCGAGTGCCTATTCAATCCGAAATTGCCGATCAAAGTTGCATTGATAACATCGGCTTTTAAGTAATTCCGGGCATGTTCAATAAAAGCTCCTGCCCCTGTAATCTCTTTACTATCTGCCGTGATACTGCTTAACCAATATGCGCCTTCAATATCATAATTCTCTTGTTCGAGGGATTGGAAGGCTGATAATTGCAAGGAAATATCCGCATGTTCGCCAAAGGTATATTTTAAGATCCCGGCTCCAAACAACGTTCGAAAACGATCCTTTTCATAACCATCGTAATACACATCGAATCCTTTAATCGACTGAAAAGTTCCGAAAGTAGTTTGTCGCGTATCCGGATTAAAGTCGTAGTTATTTTCGGAATAATTTCCCAAAAAACTTAATTCAAACTTAGGTGTAAAAGCATAAGTCATATAGGTTTGCGCATCGGTTACCGATGGATTGTAATCCCCTTTTGTGTCTAAGGTATTCAGCAATGTGGTACCTCTTTTGTATCGAACACCGGTAATCTGGCTGAATTTACCGGAAGAAGTTCCCAAATACACACTTCCCCCCAGCATACTCCCGGTTATTCCTCCTTCCGACTTTTCCGGCTTTTTATAGGTTACATTTAATACCGACGACATTTTGTCGCCGTAACGAGCTTCAAACCCGCCGGAAGAAAACTCTACTTTTGCCGTTAAATCCGGATTGATAAAACTTAAGCCTTCCTGTTGTCCGCTGCGAATCAAAATCGGTCGATAAACTTCAATCCCATTGACATAAACGATATTTTCGTTGTAATTTCCGCCGCGGACCGAATATTGCGTGCTTAATTCATTGGTTGACGAAACGCCGGTACCGGAGGTAATAACAAAAGATTCTATGCTTCCGCCGGTAGCATCAACCGCTAATCGACCTTGTTTAATGTCGATAGCTTCCATCGTATTGGTTTGTATCCGGCTTCGAGTCACAGTCACTCCCGGCAATTCGTAGGAAGCCTTATGCATTTGTAAGTTGAGAATCATATCCCCCGTAACTTCGGGAATTACTCGTCGGGTTTTATTATATCCCAAACAAGAAAAAACCAAAGCGCAGGAATCACCGGTTGAAACCGACAGAGAATATTTTCCTTTATCGTCCGTAAATGCACCGTTTGTTGTTCCGCTTACTTGGACGGATACCAATTCAATCGGAATTCCCTCGGAATCGGTAACAATTCCGGAAATTTTCGCCTGTTGCCCATGAACTGTAAAGGAGATTACAATCGAACACAAAATGCAGATGTATCGAATATTCATTAATACATTATTATTTATCTAATAACGGAATTTTAGGTTTTTACGTATATTGATAGCAAGAATTTATCGTTTCTTATCACTTTTCTTGTACCAAAAAAAATACTTGTGTTGAGTCTGTTTTTCTTCTTTTGTTTTGGCTGTATAAACCGGTTTAAGCGTATAGGGATGAATACCGGTATAGTAAATTTCGGTTGCTAAAGTCATAGGAGTCGGAGTAAAGTCTTGAACCTGCTCCGGATAATAATTCATATTTTTAACGATAGCCGATAACTCAATCATATCTTTTTCCGTGCAGCCCGGGTGGGAGCTTATGAAGTAGGGAATCAATTGTTGGTTAAGTTTCTCTTTCCGGTTATGCATGTCGAACAATTTCTTAAATTGGAGGAAAATCGAAAAATCAGGCTTGCGAATGCATTGAAGTGTTGTATGCGAAGTATGTTCGGGAGCAACTTTCAATCGTCCCGAAACGTGATTGCAGATTAATTCGCGGGTATAATCCCGGGCCGATTGATTCCAAACCTCATTTTCATACGGATGCACCAATAAATCGTAACGTATGCCGCTACCGATAAACGATTTCTTAATTTCCGGCAGGGCATCAACAGCCGAATATAGTTCCAATAAAGGACGATGATCGACTCGCAGATTTCGACAAATGTCCGGAAAAATGCAAGAAGGTTTTTTGCAAGCTTCGCAGATTTTCAGATCCATCCCTTTCATTTCATACATATTAGCCGAAGGACCTCCCAAATCGCTTATAGTTCCTTTAAAATCAGGCATTGTAGTGATTACTTTTACTTCTTTCAGTATGGATTCCTTCGAGCGGGAAGCAATAAATTTTCCTTGATGAGCCGAAATCGTACAAAAAGCGCAACCGCCGAAACAACCGCGATGAATGGTAATCGAATGGCGAATCATTTCATAAGCGGGAATCCGTTTACCTTTATATTTAGGATGCGGTAAACGGGTATAAGGCAAATCATAACATGCGTCGATTTCTTGGGTGGTCATCGAAGGATAAGGCGGATTGACAATCACACTAATATCTCCGGTATGTTGTATCAATCGATTGGCTGCCATCCGGTTGGATTCTTCTTCGATATGTTTGAAATTTTCTGCTTGCAAGCGTTTGTCTTTTAAACAGGATTCATACGAATGCAATACAATATCGCCCGATTTTTCTTTGAATTGCTTTCTTGAAAATACCGTTTGAGGAATTGCAGTCATCTCTGCAAACGATTGTTTTTCGTCTTTTAACGCAGAAACAAGAGCAGCCAAAGGTTTTTCTCCGCAGCCGTAAATCAAAAGATCAGCCCTCGAAGCAATCAAAATACTTGGCAACAACCGATCCTGCCAATAATCATAATGGGAAAGCCGCCGTAACGATGCTTCGATTCCGCCGACAACCACCGGCGTCTCGGGAAAAAAAGTTTTTAACAGGTTTGAGTAAACAATGGTCGGATATTCCGGCCGTCGATCTGTCCTGCCGCCGGCTGTATAAGCATCTTCCGAGCGAAAGCGTTTATTAGCGGTGTATTTGTTTACCATCGAATCCATAACGCCTGCTGAAACTGCAAAAAAAAGTCGCGGACGTCCTAACTTTTTAAAATCTCTTCCATCATCTTGCCAATTCGGTTGAGGAACGATGGCAACCCTTAATCCCATCGCTTGTAAATAGCGTCCGATTACTGCTGCTCCAAAAGAGGGATGATCAACATAAGCATCTCCCGTAAAAATGATTACATCTAAATAACCCCACCCACGCAACTCAATTTCTTTTTGAGTGGTAGGCAACCAATCTGTCAGGCTTCGTTCAATCATAACACAAAGATAAAAATAGTTCACGATCCGGTAATCGTTAGGGAATAACAATTTTAGTTAAAAAGAGAAAATAAATTGTTTTTCTCATATCTTATGCGTATTTTTGTATCAGAAAAAAGCAATCGAATTTAAACTTCGGTTCTTTTTCTAAGTCAAATTAATAAGTTAAACAATTAAAGAAGAAAGTATTCATATTATAAAAGAAAGGAGATTTACGATGAAAACAATTAAATGCTATGCTTTGTTTGTGCTGATGTTCATTGCAGGATCCGCCTTTGCACAAAATGACGCATTTGGAGATGATATCTATTATTCCTCCGGGAATAAAACGCAAGAGCCTCCAAGGAATGAGGTTGTAAAACCACAAAAAACTAACCCGGTCGTAGTAGCCGCAACAGTTTCAAACGAACGAGATGTAGATGAATATAACAGACGTTATGTCGGAAATGACTCTTATATCGACGAACCGGTAAACGATTCCATTGACAGTAATGTAGAATATAAAGACGGTGAAATAACTCAACGAATCGTTAAGTTTCATGACCCTTCCAAAATTACAATTGTCGGCGCCGATAATGTAAATGTTTATTACGACGGCAATACCTATGAATTAGACTTCGATCAACCTTCCTCTTCCGGTTTATCCATTAACATCAATTCCGGGTATGGATGGGATAGTCCTTGGTATTCTCCCTATTACAGATATCCCTATTATGCAGGCGGTTGGTATGGCGGATATTGGAACTACGGATGGTACGATCCGTGGTATAGCCCGTGGTACAGTCCTTGGAGTTGGGGTTATGGTTGGTACAGCCCGTGGTATTATAGCGGTTGGTACGGATATTATCCTTACTATGGCGGATATTGGGGCTGGTACGGACGTCCTTACTTTTCCGGAGGATGGTACGGTGGTGGTTGGTATGGTGGTGGCAATTACGGCAATAGAAACTATTACAGCAACGGCCGTCAGAGCAACTTTACAGGCAGCCGAAGTTCTTATCGAACAGGAGGCGATTACACTACTCGTGGTAATACTATGGGATCAAGTATAAACGGACGTTCTTCCGGGGTTTATTCAAGAAGTAACGGAACTGTTAGTTCTCGCGAAAATATCACTACAACCCGCCAAGGAAGTTCATACGGTACTTCCACACGTTCCTCTTCCACACGAAATGATGCGACTCGCTACGAAAATTCATCCGTAACTCGTCAATACAATAGCGGAAACGTCAATTCCCAAACAAGAACCCGGACGACGCCTTCGGTATCGACAAATAACAATCGCAGCAGTTCTTCCGGATCTTATGCAGCTCCCACCCGTTCTTCGAACAGTTCATCTTCCGGCAGTTACAACAGTGGATCTTCCTCTCGCTCCTCTTCCTCGAGTAGTTATTCGTCGGGAAGCAGCTATTCATCGGGAGGCAGTTCCGGAGGCGGTAGCAGTTATTCAGGCGGTGGTGGCGGCGGAGGTCGTTCATCCGGTGGCGGCGGTGGCGGCAGAAGGTAAAACAAAACCATTAATAAATTCTTTATTACAATGAAACGGAATCTATTATTTATAATAGCGCTCTTCGTCTGTGCCTTAACTTTCGGCCAAGGAGAATTAGACGCTTATCGTTATTCAAGCAGCGATTTATCGGGAACCGCACGAGGACAAGCCATGGGAGGAGCTTTCGGAGCTTTGGGAGGCGATATGACCGGCGTAGCGATCAATCCGGCCGGTATCGGTGTATATCGCAGTTCGGAAATAGTAGCCAATATGAGCTTAACATCCCCGATAATTAGAGGAATAACAAACTCGGAGAGTAATACCTCTTTTCACTTCGACAATCTTTCCTATGTCGGCTATTATCCTATAATAAAAGGGAGTATGCTCTCATTGAATTTCGGATTTAATTATAACCGAATAAAAAGCTTCGACCAACGATACAGTGCCTCCGGCTCCAAAATGAATGCCTCATTAACGGATTATATGGCGTACCTAACTAACGGCATTAATCATTCCACCTGGGATAACGAGAACTTGTACAAAAACCCCAACATCCCTTGGTTGAGTATTTTGGCATGGGATGGATATCTGATTAATCCCGGAAATGGAAATAATGACTACAGTTCTTTGTTGGACCCGGGTGAACAGGTAAGCCCGAACTTGAAAGTTTCGGAAAAAGGGCAAATCGAAACCTATGATTTCACAATCGGTTCTAATATATCCAATAAATTCTACTGGGGAGCAACCATTACAATAACCGAATTATCCTATTTAATGAATTCTTCTTACGATGAAAGCTTTTTGGGACCGGCAGGAGGCGGTTTTACTTTGGAAAATTTCCTTAAATCCGAAGGTTCCGGCATACAATTCAAAGCCGGCATAATATACAGACCTACAGATGTTCTACGTTTGGGATTATCCTACCATTCACCGACTTGGTACACCATGACCGATTATTTTAGGGCCCGATTGACACCGAGGGGAATTTATGGTAACGATGGTAAATTAGTCGAATATACGGAAACTCCTACCGATGATGATAACACTACCACTGCATCTACCAATTACATTTTACGTACACCCGGACGTTGGACGCTCAGCGCCGCTGCGGTTTTGAGTACACAAGCCATACTAAGTTTGGATTATGAGATAACCAACTATGCGTCAATGAACTTAAAAGATGACAATGGCAACGATTGGAAAGATGTAAATAGTATAATCAATGAAGATTTCAAAAATACTTCTACCATACGGACCGGCTTCGAACTTCGGTTCACTCCTCAATTCTCGGGACGCATAGGAGCTGCATGGTCGCAAAATCCCTATCAATCCGATATAAAATCATTGGGAGATATTGCTTTACCTGCCGGAACAATTCCTAATTATACCCTTTCCGATGATGTTTATTACATAACCTCGGGTGTCGGATTCCGTTTTACACCTCAATTCTATATGGATTTTGCTTTGGTGTATCGGACACAAAAAGACTATTTGTACTATTTCCCGACGGATGTCGGTATCCCTTCCTTAACGGATTCTTTTGCCGGAACTTTTACAAATAAGACGCTTAAGGGATTACTTACTTTCGGATATAAATTTTAAAACCCTGTCAGGGTTTGACAGAGGGTTAGACATAAGAACTGTTAGCTCAGTTGGTTCAGAGCATTACCTTGACAGGGTAGGGGTCGCCGGTTCGAGTCCGGCACAGTTCACTCTTTAATACTGTATGATAATTAATTATTCTTGATTATTTTTGTTGTCATTTTATTTTGACAAAAGGAACGATCAGAAAGAAAAAAATGAATAACAGGTTATGGTTTTTAAGTAAAACCGGCTTAGCTTTAAGCGCACTTATTCCGGTTGCTAGTTCCGGGGAAGTATCTAATACCCCACGACCAAATATCATATTTATACTAACCGACGACATGGGTTTCGGAGATGTAGGATGCTACGGAGGTAAATTTGTTCCGACTCCCTGCATTGATAAAATGGCTGCGGAAGGCATTCGTTTCACCCGGTATTACAGCGCTTCGCCAATCAGTTCTCCTTCGCGAGCGGGGCTGCTTACCGGTATACATCCGGGTATGTGGAATATTACCAGCTACTTGCAAACAAGAGCCGGCAATCGTGATGCTGAAATGGCTGATTTTCTGAACCCTGAAGCTCAAACATTGCCCCGCGCATTAAAAGCCGCCGGATATAAAACCGCTCATTTCGGCAAATGGCACATGGGCGGCGGTCGTGATGTGAAAAATGCGCCATCCATCCTCTCCTATGGATACGACGAGTATGCAAGCACTTGGGAAAGCCCCGACCCCGATCCGCTTCTGACTGCTACCGATTGGATATGGTCGCCGGAAGACAGCATTAAACGTTGGGAACGTACCGCCTATTTTGTTGATAAAACGCTTGATTTCCTGAAAAGAAATCAAGGAAAACCTTGCTTTATTAATTTATGGCCCGACGATATGCACACCCCCTGGGTGGGTAACATGGAAGAACAGAAAATCTTTCCCGTTGATGAAAGCAGCGAAAAAAACTTTCGAACTGTTCTAATCGAATACGACCGACAAATAGGACGTCTGTTGGAGGGATTGAAAAAATTGGGAATCGCTGAAAATACCATTGTCATTTTTACAAGCGATAACGGCCCTGCGCCAAGTTTTCGTGGCAGTCGAGCCGGAAATTACCGAGGATGCAAAGCTTCGCTTTATGAAGGCGGTATAATTATGCCGTTTATTATTTGGAGCGCCGGAAAGCTGATACCCAAAGGAAAAGTCGATGACACATCCGTAATTAGCGCTCTCGACCTCTACGAAAGCCTGTGCAAAATATCCGGATCCGCTTTACCGAAAGATTTCCACACCGATGGGACTGACAGGAGCAAAGCTTTACTGGGGTCACCTCAAGAGCGAACAATGGCGATCTACTGGGAGTATCGCCGCAACAATTCCAATGCTTTTCCTCGACCTGCCGATAACGACCTCAGTCCAAATGTTGCCATTCGTGAAGGCGATTGGAAACTGTTAGTCAATGCCAATGGTTCGGAAGCAACGCTTTACAACCTTCACGATGATCCGCGAGAAACTACTCCTTTAAATAATAACTTCCCCGAAAAAACAAAAGAACTTTGCGAAAAAGCACTGGCTTGGCGTCGTTCGTTACCGGCATATAGAAATTAAAAATCAATGCTTTATACCATGCAAATTAAAAAAACAATACTTCCTTTGACTGCAATAACCGTGCCGATAGGTTTTTATAGTTGCGAACCGGCTCTATCAAAAGATAACGGTCGCCCTAATATTATTATCATACTTGCCGACGATATGGGCTATTCTGATATCGGTTGTTACGGTGGCGAAATAGAAACACCGAACATCAATCATTTAGCAAACACCGGACTTCGCTATCGACAATTCTATAACGGCGCTCGCAGTTGCCCCACCCGCGCATCCTTAATGACCGGATTGTATGCCCACCAAGCGGGAATGGGCTGGATGGCAGCTGCGGACATGCAAAAGCCGGCTTACCAAGGCTACCTCAATAACCACTGTGTTACAATCGCCGAAGTACTCAAGGATGCCGGATACAGTACCTATATGTGCGGTAAGTGGCATCTCAACAGCGATCGCAAGAATCAAGGAGGAATCATCGATAATTGGCCGGTTCAAAGGGGATTTGATCGTTTTTTCGGAATAGTAAGCGGCGCATCCAATTATTTTGAAACAGAGTATTACAATAATAATGAAAAAGGTCGTTCGGCAAGCGACGGGAGTTTTTACCTTACCCACGCCTTAAGCGACAGTGCGGTTGCTTTTGTCTCCCGGCACAATTACAAAGAAAAACCCTTATTCCTTTATTTGGCTTACACAGCGCCGCACTGGCCGCTTCACGCTTTACAAAAGGACATTGATAAATACGTTGAACGTTACAAAGCCGGATGGGACAAACTTCGTTCCGAACGCTTAGAACGTCAAAAAAAGATGGGACTGTTTGGATCGGATGTAATTCTATCCCCGCGAGACGAAACAATTCCGGCATGGGATAGCCTCTCGCCCGAAAAACAACAGGAGTTTGTTATGCGCATGGCTATTTATGCCGCACAAATCGACGCAATGGATCAAGGCATCGGAAAACTGATTACAAGTTTGGAGAAAAACGGTCAATTCGATAATACTTTGATTCTGTTTTTAAGCGACAATGGAGCTTGTGCAGAATTTGCGTCCTCCGGGAAAAGAAAAGAATTGGATGGAAAGAGCGATACTTGGGAAAGCTATCGTATCAATTGGGCAAATCTAAGCAGTACACCCTATCGCGAATATAAGCATTTCACCAATGAAGGAGGTATCGCTACTCCATTGATTGTACATTATCCGAAAGGGATTAACAAGAAAATGAACAATTCTTGGGTAGATGAATACGGTCATATCATCGATATCATGGCTACTTGTGTAGAAGCGGCAAAAGCTCATTATCCGGAAACTTACAAAGGAAACGCCATCGTGCCATTAGAAGGCATAAGTCTGATCCCTAATTTTTCAGGTAAAAAAACAAACCGGAAACCAACTTTTTGGGAGCATGAAGGTAATATAGCCCTGCGCGACGGAAAATGGAAATTGGTTTGTAAAACCAAAGAAGGGCAAACTTTTGATGAATCTGCAATCTGTCTGTACGACATGGAAAAAGATCCAACGGAATTAAACGATCTTTCCGAAAAATATCCCGAACGGAAACAACAAATGTACAATGCATGGAAACTTTGGGCAGAGAGCATCGGTGCATTACCCGTAGATACGAGGGATTACGGCGAACGTCAACGCGCTTATAAACGAATCATCAACGGGGAGTTTGACGACAATTTCGGCGACTGGGATCTCTTCTGCAGTCCTGATGCAAAAGTTTCCTTTATTATCGATACGATAAACGTTATCTCCGGTAGAAAAACAGCAAAGATCGAGGTTGCCGAAAAAGGCCCGCGTCCGGAATCGGCGCAATTGAAATGGACAATGAATCTACGCAAAGGCGAGAAACTCAACATTGGTTTTGCAGCTAAAGCCGACCGAGCGACCGGGCTTATTTTCAGATTGGAAAAAGTCAATGATCCAAAACGAAAATTACTCCAAACAACCGTTGCGCTCACCGAAAAGGTCAATAATTTTACATTCAGTCCTATTCTTGTTGAAGAAACAGGAAATTACCAATTGGCATTTGATGTCGGCGCTTTAGCCGGTATTTGTTGGATTGACAACGTAAAGGTTGATATTGATGTCTTTCACTGAAAAAAGTTTACAGTTTTGGTATAAATAACTGAATCAAATTTACTCAATAAGGGGAAATAAGTATAGTAGTAATCTGCGTAATCAGTATCTTTTTACGACTACCTCTTTGTTTTTAACCAAATTTATTTTACTTTTGTTGCAAGTATATTTTATCATTCGATAAAGAAATGGCGGAATTACCTTTGATTATCTTTCTATTATATGCATTGTATGCAGGTCTTATACATGCTTTCGAAGCGGACCATATTTTAGCGGTCACCACGATTGTGTCGCAGCGCACTCGATTATTCCCGGCGATTAAAGACGGCATCTTTTGGGGATTGGGCCATACTTCTACAATATTCTTAGTTGGAGTCATCATGATTGTATTTAAAGTGCATATTCCGATAGGAGCATTTTCTTATTTTGAAGCTGCTGTAGGAGTTATGTTGATTTTAGTTGCTTCATACCGCCTTTTTATTTTTTTACGTGATGAACAAACGGTGCTTTCTTTCCATAAACATCCCCATGAGCATGCCGGAGAAAATAAGCATCTGCACACACATATTCATTTGAAAGGGAAAAGCCTGCATAAAGCTTCGTATGGGATCGGTATCATACACGGTTTAGCCGGGAGCGGGACTTTAGTCGTATTGATCATGACTCAGATTGAATCGGTTGCCAACAGTATTTTATATTTGGTAATTTTCGGATTAGGGTCAATCGTGGGTATGACGCTCGTTGCAGGAATATTCAGCGTTCCTTTTTCCAAAAAGTTAATCGGATCGCAGATTCTGCGGGCAATCTTGGTGCTCCTTTCTTCCGGTTTATGTTTCATTTACGGATGCTATGTGATTTATGAGAATTTAGCAGAAAAATTATAGTACCTATTTACTTTTTCTTTTCGAACAAATTCAACCAATGATTAAAGTCTTTTCGGTAGAGGATACCGATGCCTTGTGTCATTTCCGGAGTAATACTGTAATAATTGCGGTAATTGTAGCGGTTAAATCCTTTCAAACGAATATCGCCGCTTTTTGTTAATTTATATTCCAAGTCAAAATCGCCGATTAAGGGAATATTATTTTGATTTCCGAGATAAGGATTATTGGAATATCCAAAGTTGCCATTGATAATTAATCGGTTATTCAGTAATTGACCGGATAATAAAAGGTCTAATTCCGTAGCAGTCCGGGCTCCCGCATTGGATTGATGGAAAACGGTTCCCACTCTAAAATTATCATTCGTATTAAATAAACCCAAAAGATCGGATATTTTTGCTGATAAGGTAGAACTGAGATAAGACCAGTTGGCATTAGCGGCAGAATAATTATCGCGCATATTTTCGGGCGGAGTGTAGAATCGGCTGAGTACAAGAAGGTAGGCGATTTGACGATTCATCATATCATCCGTGCGGATATAACTTTTTACTTGGCGTACCAATTCGTCGCTTGCTCCGGGTAAGTCTAAATCAAAAGCGATGGCAGGTCGATCAAGTGGGCCTGTTAACAACAAGATACAACTCACGGGCACATTGCTGCGGGCGCTTCGTCCTTTATCGATCAGTTGCGGATCTAAATCTTCCAAATTGGCATTAACCGTGTAATTGGCATTGATATTTAATTCGGCGGTGTATGGATTCCCTTGAAAAGCGACCGAACTTCCTTCACGGATATCAAAATTACGGAGAAATAATTGTTGAAGCGTAAAATTATATTTTCCATGTTCAATCACATAATTTCCCAATACTTTCAATGGTATTTTTGTTCCGTATTGAATTTGAAGATTCCCTTTTCCGTATCCGCTGAGTTTATCGCCCGATACAGGATCCATGACCAAATCAATTGTCGCTTGCGGGTTTGCATCCACTATCAGATTGAATCGAATTTCCGTTCCGTTGTTGTTGCTGTTCAAAACCGGGTTTGCTATTTCCTCCTTTTTTTTAATCGAATCGGTATCCGCTTTTTTTGACGATACAAAGCGAATGAAATCATAATCCGCTACTTCTGCTTCTTCCATGAAATTCAATGCCATTTTGGTATTTTCCGTATTTTGCACGGTAACATCAACATTAATCACGCCTTCTGTTCCGTATACGGATGCAGTGCCATTTCCGAAAGCCGTGCCGTAAAACATGGGATTTAAAGATTTTGTAGCATTAAATACCATCAAGTTGGAATAGGAAGCGGTAACGGAATAATAAAAATCCTGAAATAAACGATGTTTTACATAACCGTTGGCTATGGCTTTATTTCCTCGTTCATCGTAAAGGGTAATGTTTTTGACTTTAATTGTATCCGGAAGGCATTTTACCGAATCGGTGAAAGTATAGAAGGTATTGAGATACCTTATACCGAACCGGCAATTTTGAGCAAACACATCTCCTTCTACTGTAGGATAATACAGGTCACCGAAAAGTCGCAAATGTCCGGATAAATTACCGGTAATGTCTTGAACCACATTATGTAAATATTTACGGAGGAAGCGTGCATCGGTATTCCGGGCGTCAAAATTAAGCGATATCTCTCTCTTAACCGGATAAATGATGCCGTTAATATCGACAAATGATGAATCGTTTTTAATAGTTTTCCCGGCCATTACTACGCCTTGGTGTTCATCGTCCCAGGTTCCGGTTAGATTTAAAAGGCCGAAGTTAACCGAATTAAAAGCAAAGTCGGTTACATCCAATTGCGTTTCCATTTTTCTTGTTCGGAAGACGTCCTGAGCTTTCACATAGCCGGTTGCCATTCCTCCGAATTCTAAAGCGGGGATGGATAACGATTGAAAAATATATTCCAAATCCACTCGATTCAATTCGATTTGAAGTTCTTCTTCGGGGTTATGCGAAAGCGCTCCGTTTATTTTGAGGAATTGATCGCCATGGAAGGCTTGTAAATGATTAATCCGGATGTTTGACGAATCAACGAGTAGGGTAGCCGGACTGAGTTTCCAAATGGAATCATTAAAAATTAAATCGGCCGGTTGGATATTTGTTTCTATTCGTACCGACGACCGACTATCGTATCTTGAAAACAGCGAAGTCATTTTCAAATCACCCCGGTAATTTGAAGAACCGTTACCCCAATGAAATAAAGTATTAAGCCGGTCATTAGCCGCATCGGATTGAACAGTAAATTTCATTCTCGTATTTTTCTTTTGTAAACTGATTCCCGATAAATCGACTTTTGCGGTTTTATCTGATCCGGCAAATACGAACCGAAGCGAATCGATTTTCGATCCACCGAATACCGAGCGATCAGACGTAAGTTCCAAATGCATTTCCTTGTTCATGTATTGACCGTCGATTTCCGTTTGTCCCCGGAAAGAAAAAGGCCATTCAAAGACCGTTGTGAATTCGTTTAGATCGCTTATTGTTAAATGCAGTGAAAAATTATTCTCCGTATCTGCCGAATAGTTTAGTTCCGGCTTTACCAATGAAGGCAGATAAGCCGCAAAGGCTTGTTTCAAAGTGGGAATAAATGTTTTGAAAGAATAGTTTCCCCAAAGATCTCCATTGAGAAGTTCGGAACTGATTCGAATGTGTTTTTCTTGTTCGGTCGGAATAGAAGCAATTTGAAAGTGATTTAAGGAATAACTGCCTTTCTCTGTGTGAAACAGTAAATTATTTAAAGAAACAGTTCCGGCGAAATTATCCGGATTATTTCCGGCTAAATCAGCTACCAGTTCAAAAGATAACACCGGTTGCTTGTATTTACTTGACAGATTTAATTTATCTAATTGTAAATTGGATGCTTTTGCTTTAAAGTCAAATTTAGAATCTTTTCCGGCAAAGACCCAAAGACCTTCGCCTGAAATTTTTCCTTCCGGACTATCCAGGATCAAACTTCCGTTAAAACTTCTCGGAGAAAACTCGCCGTTTATCGTTAAATTATGATAAGCATATCCTTTGTAAATCAATTTTGGAAAGTTGGCATCGACGGAACCGAAAAACTTTTGATCCGATCCTTGTTTGGCATCTAACTTGATATCAAAAGCCATTTCTCCATAATCTGTATTATTAAATAGTTTTATAATATTTAAGCTGTCGGAAGCGATTTGACCTTTTATAAACCGGGTTTCTTTTTTCCCTATTGTAAGGTTTGTTCGAATGGTTCCCAGGTCGGTATTCAAAACGCCCCAAGCGGTTAAGTCATTGTATGAACCGTTTACATTTCCTTCAAAGCGAATATTTTTCATCCTTTTGACAGGTCCCGGTAATTCAATCGGTTGATCGGAAAGATTGTTTACTAAACGTTCGAACCCATCCGGAGAAAAGAAAGATTCAGAGATACTCCCGCGAATATAAAAAAGCTCTTTATTGGGATGAAAAATATTTTGCATTTCGGCATTTGCACTAATCATTAATTGATTATAATACCTGAAATAAAAATTTTTAATTGCAAGGTCATTGCCAACTCCGCTGAAATCGCCTTCGAGTTTGATTGGATCCTCAAAATGCGCAAGAATTGGAACAATTGCGCACAATTCTTTCGGATAGAGGGTAGATGTCTTCAGTTTTAATTGGTAGCTAAACGGTACTTTTTCGTCCGACAAATCGTAATTAGCGCATATATCCGTAAATAAGAAAGAACTTTTATCTAATTCAATTGCCAATTGATTGATTTTAGCTGTTTTGTCATTGGCAACCAAATCAAAATTCGTATTCTTTAATCGAAACCCCGATTCTTCTTTGAAAGTCAATTGGTCGAATTGCAAGATCAATTCTTTATTATTCAGATTTTGAATTTGAATTTTTGAAGAAATATCGCTGAGGAAAATTTGTTTGGTATTGAATAGATAAGGAGTTTCCGCTTTATCTTTTACCCGATAAGAAAATTTCCCCGATCGCAAGCTTAATTTTTTTATTCGTAGATCAATGATAGGATTGATTTCAGTAGTATCTTGTTTGGCAAAAGCATCAAGGATGTATCGGATGTTTAGCGGTGAATGGTCGGTTTCTTTACTCAAGTTAAACTGAAAAGTAAACAGTTGGATCGAATTGAATCGCCACTTCTTTCGCAAGAGCGGGAAAAAATCAAAACCGGCGGCAACGCGTTTCGCTTGAAACAAAACATCGCCGGATTGGTCTTCCATATACACATCTTTTAGAATTAATTTGTTGAAAAATCCGAATTCAACTTGCCGGATATTTACTTCCGTGTTTAATCTTTTCTCTAAGTATAAAGCGATCTGATTAGAAACTTTTTCTTGGAAATAAGGAATTTGCAATAATCCGGCCGGTAATGCGTAAGTAATGAATATGAAAATAATAAGGACTGTAATTATTCTATTGAGTATCTTCATCTGTTTTTTAATTTACTCTTCCGGTGAGCAGTTACAAAGATACAAAGTCATTTGTGTTTTCCGAAATATTTTCCGATATTTGTGAGTTTTTTTAAGAATATTTAAAAAATGGATGTAATAATATTGGGAATTGAATCCTCCTGTGATGATACTTCGGCTGCAGTGGTAAGAAATACTCTAATGCTTTCGAATGTCATTGCCGGACAGAAAGTGCATGAAGCCTATGGAGGCGTGGTTCCCGAATTAGCTTCCCGTGCGCATCAACAAAACATCATACCCGTAGTGCATGAAGCATTGAAACGAGCCGGAATAAGCAAAAAAGATTTATCGGCAGTTGCCTTTACTCGAGGGCCGGGCCTGTTAGGTTCGTTGTTGGTAGGGACATCGTTTGCTAAAGGATTAGCAATCGCTTTGCAGATACCATTAATCGAAGTCAATCATTTACAAGCGCATGTGCTGGCTCATTTCATCCGGGTTAATGAATCGGACACCGGGCAACCTCAATTTCCTTTCCTCTGTCTGTTAGTTTCCGGAGGAAATTCTCAAATCATTTTGGTTCGTCAATGGAATGAGATGGAAGTAATCGGACAAACCATTGACGACGCTGCCGGTGAAGCATTTGACAAATGTGCCAAAGTAATGGGTTTACCTTATCCCGGCGGACCGATCGTGGATCGATTGGCTAAAGAAGGCAATCTGGCTGCTTTTCGTTTAAGTAAACCGAATATCCCGGATTACAATTACAGTTTCAGTGGATTGAAGACCTCTTTTTTATACCTTCTCCGCGATGAACTGAAAAAAGATTCGAATTTTGTTGAAAATAATCGAACCGATTTATGTGCAAGTCTTCAGGCTGCGATTATCGACATTTTAATGCAGAAACTGCGTAAAGCTTCCGATGATCTTAACATCAAAGAAATAGCCGTAGCAGGAGGAGTTTCCGCTAATTCGGCTTTGCGCAGAGCTTTCGAAGAACATGCGGTAACCTATGGATGGAAAATTCATATCCCGTCTTTTGCTTTTACAACCGATAATGCTGCTATGGTTGCCGTTTGCGGTTATTTTAAATATTTAGCTAAAGATTTTGCTTCTCCGGATTGTGTTCCGTTTTCAAGAACAACAATATAAATTAAATATGTATAACACTTATTTTTATCTGATCACAGGGTTTTTCATCCTAAATTTTGTCTGGACGCAACTTTTGTCATACTTGAACAGAAAAAGAATGAGTCCTGTTTTACCCGAAGAACTGAAGGGAATTTATCTTCCGGAAAAATATGCCAAACAACAGGAATATCAACGGACAAACAGCCGTTTCGGTTTGATTTCCGGCGGATTTTCATTCACGCTTATGCTGATCATTTTATTGTTAGGATTCTTGGGATGGTTTGATAACCGATTGCGGGAATATACCGATCACTTTTTGATTTTACCCTTGTTTTTCTTTGGTGTTCTGATGGTTTGCAATGAAATAATTGATTTTCCTTTCGATTGGTACGCTACCTTTACGATCGAAGAACGCTTCGGTTTTAATAAGTCAACCAAAAAATTGTTTATCTTCGATTGGCTGAAAGGCATCGCATTGAACTTGTTGCTTGGAGGAATTATTTTGACTGCGGTTTTGTTTATTTATCATTATACGTTGAAAGAATTTTGGTTATACGCTTGGATTGTGGTTTCGGGATTTTCATTGCTTATGACTTTTTTTTACTCGGAGTGGATTGTCCCTTTATTCAACAAACAAACTCCCTTGGAAGAAGGCGAGTTGCGGGAAGCCATCGAATCTTTCTCCCGAAAAGCCGAATTTCGAATAACAAACATTTTTGTTATGGACGGATCAAAAAGGACAAGCAAAGCCAATGCCTATTTCACAGGGTTTGGAAAGAAAAAACGAATCGTCTTGTTCGATACTTTAATGAACGATTTAAATACAGAAGAGATTGTCGCAGTGTTGGCGCATGAAATAGGGCATTATAAAAAGAAACATGTAATACATTCTTTATTGCTATCCCTATTGGTCACCGGAGCTACCTTCTATATTTTATCGTTATTTTTAGGGAATTTGCATTTGGCGGAAGCCTTAGGCGGAAATGTTGCCTCTTTTCATTTGGGAATCATCGGGTTTGCTTTCCTTTTTACGCCGATCTCGGAAATAATGGGATTAGCCGGCAATCTCATTTCCCGTAAAAACGAATTCGAAGCCGATGGTTTTGCAACCAAGTTTGATTTAGGTGATGCGCTTATCTCGGCATTGAAAAAGATTTCGGTTCAGTCGCTGAGCAATTTAAATCCTCATCCCTTGGTTGTTTTTTGGTATTATTCTCATCCGACGCTTTTACAAAGAATTGAACGGATAAAGCTGTTAAACGGTCGTCGTTGCGCAGGCGAGGCCTTGTTTAGAAAGAGTTAAGAGTTAAGAGTTAAGAGTTAAGAGTTAAGAATTAGGAATTAATAAAAGAAATCATAATGAATAAGCGAACCATTACAGCTGAAATAAAAGCGGGAAAGATACTCGTTTCCGATGGAGCTTGGGGAACTTTTCTTCATCGAAAAGGTTTGCAAGCCGGTGAATGTCCCGAACTTTGGAATTTGATTCGTCCGGATGCCGTGAAAGAAATCGCCCGGAGCTATGTCGAGGCCGGAGCCGATCTGATTGAAACCAACAGTTTCGGCGGATCATCCTTCAAACTTGAACATTACGGATTAGCTGATCGAGTTTCAGAGATCAACGAAGCTGCCGCCCGTTTATCAAGAGAAGCCGCCGGAGAAGATCGCCGGGTGATCGGCTCGGTGGGCCCAACCGGAAAAATGCTTCTCATGGGCGATGTGACCGAAGAGGAACTTTATGAAAGTTTTAAAACACAGGTTATCGCTTTGGAAAAAGGAGGTGCGGACGCTATTTGCATCGAAACAATGAGCGATCCGGACGAGGCTTTAGCGGCTATTCGCGCAGCAAAAGAAAATACCCGATTGGAAGTGATCTGTACATTTACCTTTGATCCTATCGGCGAAAACGAATATCGCAGCATGATGGGAATTTCTCCCGGCGAAGCCGCTATCGTATGTGTGAATGCAGGCGTCGACATCATCGGGACCAATTGCGGCAACGGACTGAAAAATATGATAAGCATCGTAGCACAAATGCGTCAGGTCGTTCCCGAAATCCCGATCTTGGTTCATGCCAATGCCGGTTTGCCGGTTCTTATAAACGGTGAAATTACCTATCCGGAAACTCCGGATCAAATGCAAACGTTAATCCCTCAAATCATCAATGCAGGTGCAAATATCATCGGCGGCTGTTGCGGAACAACTCCGGATCATATTGCGGTAATAAAGGAAACGATAGCCAAAAGGTTTCCCCGTTAAGATGATAAAGTATCAAAAAAAATTTTCAAATTCAAAGAAAAAGTCGTACCTTAGCTTGATTTTTGAAGGACATTTCAGTTGTAATACTAAGTAATATAAATACATGGCAGATAATCAAGAAAGAATCATCCGAATAGATATTGAAGACCAAATGAAAACGGCATACATCGATTATTCGATGTCGGTCATTGTCTCCAGAGCCTTACCGGATGTACGCGACGGAATGAAACCGGTTCACCGGCGAGTATTGTACGGGATGAATGAAATTGGAAGCACTTCCGACAAACCTTATAAAAAATCCGCGCGAATCGTAGGAGATGTGATGGGGAAATATCATCCTCACGGGGATTCATCGATTTACGGAACTTTGGTGCGCATGGCACAACCTTGGGCTTTACGTTACCTTTTAGTGGACGGACAAGGCAATTTCGGTTCGGTTGACGGCGATTCTCCGGCGGCGATGCGTTATACGGAGGCGAGAATGAGTAAATTAGCCGAAGAAATGTTACAAGATATCGATAAGGAAACTGTCAATTTTCAATTAACCTACGATGATAAGAGTCAAGAACCAACCGTTTTGCCTACCCGTATTCCTAATTTACTGATCAATGGCGCATCAGGTATCGCTGTCGGGATGGCAACCAATATGCCGCCTCATAACCTGACGGAATGTATAAATGCAACTTTAGCCTATATCGAATCCGGAGGCGAAATTGACCTTGCCGGATTGATGCACCATATCAAAGGGCCGGATTTTCCTACAGGAGCTTCTATTTACGGATATGCCGGAGTGAAAGATGCTTTCGAAAACGGAAGAGGCCGTATCATATTGCGTGGAAAAGCCGAAATAGAAGTTAAAGAGAACAAAGAAAAAATTATCATTACCGAAATTCCATATCTTGTTAATAAAGCGGAACTGATTAAGCATATCGCCGATTTGGTCGGCGATAAAAAAATAGAAGGAATTTCAAACGTTAATGATGAATCGGACCGCGAAGGCATGCGTATCGTGGTGGACATTAAACGCGACGGCAATTCAAGCGTAGTACTGAATAAGTTATATAAACTGACCGCCTTGCAATCCTCTTTCAGCGTAAACAATGTAGCTTTAGTAAACGGTCGCCCGAAAACATTGAATCTGAAAGATTTGATAAAATATTTCGTCGATCATCGGGTGGATGTAGTTACTCGTCGCACCCGTTACGATTTGCGAAAAGCCGAAGAACGAGCGCATATATTGGAAGGATTGATCATTGCTTCCGATCATATTGATGAAGTGATTGCAATGATTCGTTCGTCGCAGAGTCCGAACGAAGCGATTGAGCGATTATCCCAACGGTTCGGATTGACGGAAATACAATCACGCGCAATCGTAGAAATGCGTTTACGACAGTTAACCGGTTTAGAACAGAGTAAATTACATTCCGAATACGAAGATGTGCAAACACTCATTGCCGATTTAAAAGATATTCTCGAAAACGAAGAACATCTAATGAAAATCATTAAAAACGAATTAATTGAAATTCGAGATAAATACGGCGATAAGCGAAAAACCGAAATTGTGTATGCTACCGAAGATTTTAATCCGGAAGATTTTTATGCCGATGATGAAATGATTATTACTATTTCGTATTTGGGATATATTAAACGGACGCCTTTAGCCGAATTCCGCTCGCAGAACCGAGGCGGAGTGGGAGCGAAAGGCTCGGAAACCCGTGAAGAAGATTTTGTAGAATATATTTATCCGGCAAATATGCATGCCACCATGCTATTGTTCACCCAAAAAGGACGTTGCTACTGGTTGAAAGTTTATGATATTCCGGAAGGTACAAAAACATCGAAAGGACGTGCGATTCAGAATTTACTAAGTATCGATCCGGACGATAAAGTAAATGCTTTTATCCGGGTTAATCAGTTGAGTGATAAAGACTATGTCGATTCGCATTATCTAATGTTCAGTACGAAAAAAGGAATAATCAAAAAGACGCTATTGGAAGCCTATTCGCGTCCTCGTCAGAATGGAGTTAACGCTATCACATTAAACGAAGGCGATATGCTAATCGGTGTACGTATGACGGATGGAAATAACGAAATAATTATTGCCAACCGGAAAGGCCGGGCAATTCGTTTTCACGAAAAAACGGTTCGTTGCATGGGACGAAATGCCGTAGGCGTAAAAGGAATAACCTTAGACCCGAAAGATGATGAAGTGATCGGCATGATCTGCATGAAAGATTTGGAAAATGAAACCATTTTAGTCGTCTCCGAACAAGGTTACGGAAAACGTTCGAAAATCGACGATTATCGCATCACCAACCGAGGAGGGAAAGGAGTAAAAACTTTGAATGTTACCGAAAAAACCGGATTTTTGGTAGGCATCAAAAGCGTAACCGACGATAATGATATAATGATTATCAATAAATCAGGCGTCACCATACGCGTGAAAGTTTCCGATCTCAGTATCATTGGGCGAGCCACACAAGGGGTCCGCTTAATTAATTTAGGGAAACGAAACGACGAAATTGCTTCCGTCTGTAAGGTAATGTCCGAATCGGATTTGGAAGAAATAGAAGATGAAAAATTAACAAAAGATGATTTTAAAGAAAATAATTCAGAAAATGATTGGGAAATAGATGATATTAATGAATAATTTGTAAATTTGCAGCATGATTTTTTAATTAACAATAATACTGATAAATTATTAATGAATATGAAAAAGTTTGTATTTACCGGTGCATTATGTTTTCTTGTTATCCTTTCTTTCGGACAGAAAAAAACTGTGAGTGCAGCAAAAAATGAAATCAAAAACAATCCGCCGAATATTGCGGAAGCCCGGTCGCTAATCAAAGAGGCATTAGCAAATCCGGAAACAGCCAATGATGCTGAAACTTGGTACGTCGCCGGCTCAATTGAAAATAAGCAGGTTGATATTGAAAACACCATGGAAATTTTAGGGAAAAAACCTAACGAAGAAGCAATGTACGGTGCATTGGATAACATTATTCCCTACTTTATAAAATCAGCGGAATTAGATCAATTGCCTGATGCCAAAGGAAAAGTTAAATCCCGTTTTCTGAAAGATATTCGTTCCATCATCCGGGCGAATCGAATGCATTATATCAATGCAGGAATTTATTATTTTAATAAAGAAAACTTTCAAAAAGCGTATGATAATTTCAAACAATTCGGCGCTATTCCTGAAATGGAACTGTATAAAGGCGAAAAATGGGATATCAACAAAGGAGATACAACCGATATGCAAATAAGGTATTACGCCGCATTAGCCGCTTCCCGAATTCCGGATCATCAAGCAGCCATTGCGGTTCTTGAAGAAATGAAGAATATCGGGTATACCGATAATACACTTTTTAAAGAAAGCGAAATTTACAAAGATTTAGCCCGTGAATATAATCTGTCCAATGATTCGGTAGCTTATGAAAAAATCATTAAAGAAGGATTTGCCAAATTTCCTACGGATGAGTTTTATATGATGAATATGATTAATATGAGCATCAATGCCGGAAAAGCCGATGAAGCGGAAGCTTATTTGACTAAAGCAATATCACAAAGCCCCGGCAATGCACAGCTTTATGCTGTCTTGGGCCAATTACTTTACGAAGGTAAAAAACCGGATGAAGCCATCAAAAATCTCAAAAAAGCACTGGAATTGGAGCCAAATAATGTTGCTTACATATCGGAACTCGGCCGGGTCTATTTCAACTTAGGCGTTGAAAAAAGAAAAATTGCCGATGATACTTCCGATGTTGCCAAATCCAAGGAGATTACCAAAGAATCGCTGGATTTTTACAGGCTGTCCATGCCTTATTATGAAAAAGTATTTGAACTGGACGCGAAGAATAAAGATGCTATTTTTGCTTTGCGGACTATTTATTATAATCTCGAAATGGGACCTCAATATGAAAAAATGGAGGCTCTCTATGAAAGTGGACAGTGACAACAAAGGTTATTACCTGAACAGAAGAAAGATAGCAACCGGATAACTGCTATTAAGATAGAATAGAATTAATTATTAAAGAAAGAAGACGATGAAAGAAAAAATTGGAATTGATGCCGGACAAGTATGGACGGTATTGGATGCGCAAGGAATCAAAAGCGTTAAAGAGCTAAAGAAGGCTACCAAATTAAACGATAAAGAAATATATGCTGCAATCGGATGGTTAGCCAGAGAAGAAAAATTAGTTTTCCACCGGGAAGAAGACGATTTGTACATTTCATTGGTGTGAATAAACGTATTGATAAGTAGAGACGAGCCGGCAACTCGTCTCTGCTTTTTTAATGAAATTTAGTCAACTTGATTTGTTTGAAATCGGTTATCCAGCTATTTAAACTATCTAATAAAATCGGCGAAGTTTTACGTAGCGCCCATGCTTGTAATTGTGTAAAACTAATGTCGATATTAAAATCCAAATCAGGAAATAACTTACTGTTTTTCAAAGCAATTTCTTTATCTACAACTGCATAGTCAATATCCTTTTTAACAACCATGTAGATTAATTGCTCTGATGTATAATCCTCAATTTCTTTGATAAAAATCGGTTCTGCAATTTCTTCCGATAAATGTTTTAATCGCAAAATTGCCGAAGAGTTTTTTGTTACATAAATGGTTTGATTGGCTAAATCCAATTGATTTGTAATAAAAACGGAATCTGCATCATTTTTACGTTGAACAAGCACTTGCTTACTTTGCGTGATTGGTACGGTAAAAGCGAGGAATCGCTTATTTTCATTCGTAATGGGGATATTTTGCGCAATCAAATCATACACATTATTTTTTAATTTTCGAGTAGCTGTTTCTAAATCATTTTCAAGAAACAGTTGGACGGTTACTCCCGAACGTTGCGAGATATATTTACATAACTCATACTGAAAACCTGATACAGTGTCTCCAACAACATGAAAATCAACAGAATTGTATTCGGTAACCACATTCAATGTTTTAGTTTTTTTTATTTCAGGGAAGTCACGTACGGTTTTAATAATTATCCATTGATTGATAGCAGGTATTAAGTAAAACATCAGAAGGATAAGAGAAAATAAAGAGAGAATAAGGTAAAGTAATCGTTTTAAGTTCATAAGTGATTTAATTTATAAAATCAACCGAAAGTCCTAATTTTAATATCGGTGGATTAACCGGGTAATGAGGCATTGAAAAATATTCGGGCGGGCTGATAAACAATGCGCCTAAATTATAATATTGTAAAAAGAACCGAGTCTGTTTTAAGTGACAGTTAAGAAAACCGCTGATCAGAGGATATTCCCCTACTTTAAATTCTTGTTGTAATCTGAATTGTTGAATTGCCGGTTCATAAGTGGGCGAATAATAGCGTGTCCAATAATGAGCGTTTGCTCCCATTTGAACCGTTAAAACTTTAGAAATTGTAAATTGGAAAAACAAACTTGAATAAGCGCTCAAGGTCGGCAAGGGAAGAATTTTTTGATTGGATGAGGTTTGATAAACGCCTTGGTTATCCCAATGCAAAGCGCCCAATTTGAAATTCTGTCGTAAACTTACCGCCATCACTTGAATGTTCCCGTTATCTTGTTGAGGATATCCGGTTTGACCGAAGTAAATATAATTGGTTATGTTTTCGACACCCAAGCCTATTTCGCTTAACGTATGAGGGATTGTTATTCGTCCGCCGATATATACTTTTTTGACTTTACCGAAATGATTATCCCACCAAAAATATTGACTACGATAATTTTTTTCGTAAAAAGTGGGAGTTAGATTTTTAATACTCCCTTCTGCTGATACAGAGGCTGTATCGTTAAGAAACGGGATTCGCGTTTCGATATTTCCCGACAAATGAATATCACCCATATTATATCCTGCGATGCCAAGGCTTCCCTGAGCCTCATAACGCAGTATTTTGCCGGTTCTTTTAGCCAATTCGCCTCCGATGAAAGTGGCGTAAGGATTGTAATGATCGAAATGGTGCACGGAATCTTGTCCCATGGTCGCTCCTATTAATGCATATTGTCGGATATCGTGTGTAATGTATGCCGTCAAATCAAATTTGGCCCATTGGCTGAAACCTTCACGAAGTGAAAGTCCGAATGTATTTTTTATCGAACGAAACGAAGTTGAATCGGAAGGAAGTTCTTTTTTCCGATTGGGATCTAAATAATCTTTATATTGATAAAAACGGTTGAGACTTGCGGAATCTTCCGTATAAAAGCTTCGATTCTTATCGGTATAATCAAAGGTATAGATGATACTTGAAACCGGAATAAATTGCATGATTTTATTTCCTGTCGAATCTTCTTGAGCGGTTTCTCGTTCAAACCCTAAATTATATCGGTAATTAATATAATATCGATTCCCTTTCAAACGATTCCAGGTATTCTCGATTTGAGTCGGAAAATTGTATGTTTGTGTATTTCGACTATTTACGAAATCCGGATTAGTCACATATTCATCTTCTTGCAATCCTCCATTTTCTCCATTCGTATAAGCCGATGCCGGATTAATAAACCAATGCAGCCGGTATTTGTCGGAGCGATAATTTCCAAAGAAGACCCAATCGGTATGTTTTGCTCCCTGTGAATTATAAAATCCACGGGCATAAAGATAATCAACACTTATACCGAGATTTAATTTTTTACCTAGGTTTAAAGCGAGAAGTACCTGAAACCGTTCTTCTTTACTTTGACGACTTCCGGCAGATTGGTAAGAAACATTCGAGTAGGGTATTTTGGTGTTGACGAAATTGAATTGATCGGGTTGTTTGAGGTAAGCCCAAAATGGATCGGAAAACATGAAATCGGAACGATCTTCCCGTTCAAAGAAAACACGCGATTCGACAGGCAAACCCAAATTGCCCGGATAGGCTACCGAGACGCCTAATCCTTCCACATTCGTTCGATGGAAATAATCGGTCAGAAAAGTATCGGGACGTACAACCGGAATGATTTCTCCCGTTTGTTCCGTGATACGCCAATAATTGATTTTTTGTGTTGTATCCATTGTAGCTGCCGGAGGAGCAAAGATTGTTGTCTTCCGCCGGAGCACGCTATCCGGGTTTTGACTCAGAGAATCGACCGAATGGAATAGGGTGTCTTGTGCGATAGAAATCGGCTGCTTTTCGGATTCGCCGGCCGAAATTGTATCCTGCCCGCAACCAAGTCGTGATAAAAGCAGGAATAACAGGAACGTTATTGTCGTTTTTTTTTTCAAGAAAAACAATCAAATTTCCTCGATTATTTCCATTCCCCGTAAAATTGCCCTTTCGTTCATAGGCAAAAGATTATGACGCCGTTCCGGGAGTGATTTCTTCAAACCTTTCATGACGCTTTCCAAGGCAACTACCGGCATTGCTTTCAACATTCCGCCTAAAACAATCATGTTGAAAACTTTTGTATTTCCTTCTTTGACTGCCGTATTCATCGCATCAATCCGGAAAATTCGGATGTCTTTGCGAGTTGGTGGATGAATGATACCATAGCCGTCAAAAATCAGAATCCCTCCCGTCTTAACACTGCTTTCAAATTTTTCCAAGGAGGGTTGATTGAGAATTATCGCAATGTCATATTGGTTAAGTACCGGGGAAGAAATTTTTGTATCGCTTAAAATAACCGTAACGTTTGCTGTTCCTCCTCTTTGTTCCGGGCCGTAGGATGGATACCACGCTACTTCTTTTTCTTCCATTAATCCGGAATAGGCCAAAATTTTTCCCATGGATAGAACCCCTTGACCTCCGAATCCGGCAATGATTATTTCGTGTTTCATAATTTAATTGTTTAGAGGAATGCGGGTCATGCCCGCAATAACAGATAATGCAAATTAAATATCTTTTAAATCCCCTAAAGGATAAAGGGGAAACATATTTTTAACCATCCATTGGTTGGCTTGATCCGGGTTCAGTTTCCATCCGGAAGGGCATGTAGATACAATTTCGACGATGGATGTTCCTTTCTCTGCCATGGAATTTTCAAATGCTTTGCGAAGCATTTTTTTCGTTTTTCTTATTGCGCCTGCCGTATGAACCGCTTGGCGAGTGACTAAACAGGTTCCGTCTAACAGAGCCAACAAATCGGATATTTTCAAGGGATAGCCTGAATATTTTTCGTCTCGCCCATGTGGGCTGGTGGAAGTATGCATCCCCTGCAATGTCGTTGGAGCCATTTGACCGCCGGTCATCCCGTAAATTGCATTATTAATAAAGACAATGGCAATATTTTCTCCTCGATTACAGGCGTGAATGGTTTCTGCTGTCCCGATTGCGGCTAAATCGCCGTCGCCTTGATAGGTGAAAACCATTTTATCGGGATTCAAACGTTTAACTGCGGTTGCTACTGCCGGAGCGCGTCCGTGAGCGGCTTCTTGCCAATCGATGTCGATATAATTGTAGGCAAAGACAGCGCAGCCTACAGGAGCTATTCCGATGGTTTTTTCTTCCAATCCCATTTCATCGATAACTTCCGCAATTAGTTTATGGACAACGCCGTGACTGCATCCCGGACAGTAATGCATCGGTGTATCGTTCATTAAACGCGGTTTTACGTAAACCAAATTTTCAGGTTTAATAATATCTGATTCAATCATAATTCATAATTTATAATTCATAATTTCTTCAACGCTTCCAACACTTCGTCGGGTGTGGGAACAATTCCGCCCAAGCGTCCGTAATGATAAACCGGAATTTTGCATTCAACCGCTAATTGAACGTCTTCAATCATTTGACCGGCATTTAATTCAACGGTCAATATTCTTTTCACTTTTTCATTATATGCTTTTAGTTGTTTTTTTGGAAAAGGCCAGAGCGTGATGGGACGGAAAAGTCCGACTTTCATTCCTCCTTCCCTTGCCATCTCGACAGCTTTTTGGCTGATGCGGGCAGCAGAACCAAATGCAACGATCAGGTATTCAGCGTCGTTGCAATATAATTCTTCGTAAACTACTTCATTCTCTTCTATTTGTTTGTATTTTTTTTGAAAACGAATATTATTCAGTTCCATTAGCAATGAATCCATTTCGAGCGTTGTAATAATATTTGGTTTTCGGTCTTTCGTTTTTCCCAAAGTAGCCCAAGGCTGCTCTCTGCGAATTTCCGCTTCGGTTTTTCGAGGTCTTTGTTTCGGGAGAATCACTTTTTCCATCATTTGACCGATCACGCCATCGGTTAAGATCATCGCCGGATTTCGGTACTTAAAAGCTAAATCAAATCCCATTGCAACATAATCGGCCATTTCTTGAACGGAAGATGGAGCCAGAGTTATTACTCGATAATCGCCATGTCCTCCTCCTTTAACTGCCTGGAAATAATCGGATTGACTCGGCTGAATGGTCCCTAATCCCGGCCCGCCGCGCATCACGTTGACAATTAAAGCCGGCAACTCGGCTCCCGCCATGTACGAAATACCTTCCTGTTTTAAGCTGATTCCCGGACTGGATGAAGAGGTTATCACACGCTTTCCGCAAGCGGCGCCCCCGTAGAGCATGTTAATCGCTGCAATTTCACTTTCTGCCTGAAGCACGATCATCCCCGTAGTTTCCCATGGTTTTTCTTCCATGAGCGTTTCCATAATTTCCGACTGAGGGGTAATGGGATAACCGAAATATCCGTCAGCTCCGTAGCGAATGACTGCATGTGCAATAGCCTCATTCCCTTTCATTAATCTTATTTCTTCTGCCATAACTCTTAACTCTTAACTCTGTAAACGGTAATACATCCATCCGGACAAACATATCCGCAATTGGCGCATCCCGTACATTCATCGGGATTTTTAACCACAGAAAAGTTATATCCTTTACTGTTTACTTCTTCTGCCATTTTCAAAACATCGGTCGGACAGGCGACAACACACAAGTCGCATCCTTTGCATCGTTCAGTATCGACAAGTACGCTTCCTTTTACTTTTGCCATATATAGTCAGATAGATTTATTTCTTTTTTATATAAAAACAATTAATAATCGGGATATTGTTTATTTAATTTGGATAATTTCCGTGATAAATCGCCTTTCGAGTCTTTCGTGTTCTTTAATCCTTCCATTAATACGGATTTAGCTTTTTTATATTCTTCCAATCGAAGCAAAAAGTTACTTTTGTATAAATAAAGCGATTCGATCTCCGGAGTTAATTGGAGCGCCTTATTAATGTATTTTATGGCTTCGGCCCAATTCTCCATCCGGGAATTCAGGTGAACCGCCATCATGTTGATCACATAACTGTCAGGGAACAGATTCAGATATTCAATGGCTTTTTCCAATGCTTTATTGAAATTTTTATTTATATCATAAATATAGATCAGATGCTTTAAAATTTCTTCTTGATCATATCCGAGCGATTGAGCATATTCAAAAGCGTCAATGGCTTTCTCTTTATCTCCGACATCTTGATAAGAAAGGCCTAAGCGATGCCAAGTTTTTGCATCCAAAGGGTTTAATTTTTGGATCCTATCGGCTAATTCCGATACTTTCGTTTTATGGTTCAACGAAACATAGCTTTGCATTTGCAGCCAATAGAAATTAATATCTTCTTCCAATCGGTCGATTGCTTCTTGAACGACTTCTATGGAAGAGTCAAACAAATCCACATCACAAAGCACTTCACCCATGGCTTGATAAATGACGGATAGATCTTCTTTATTTTCTGCGTATTTTGCTTTTAATTTTTGAAAGAAAAGAAATGCATCGTCTTCCATTCCTAAATGAAGTAAAGCAGTTACTCGATGACCGTCGATCCAGACGTCGGAGTTGTCCTTAAAATGATCACAAATAGCGAGGAGATCATTCCAACATTCATAATCATTTAATAATAAAAGAATTTCGTAAAGAAGTTCATCATCGTCCGAGTAAATTCGTAAAGCATAATTAATAGCATGTTTCGCTCGTTTGATTTGATTATTAATGATGTATATCTCAATAATTTCGGTTAACTCTTCCGGTTCGTAAAAGCCCGGTTTTTTTCCGAGTTTAATCGCTTCATCCCACTCGAAAAAGAAATCGGGATACGATTCATCAGCATCTCCATCAAAATAATTGTAAAGATAATCTTTCATTCTTTTTCGTTTTGTTTTATTTTACTCCACGAATCTTTCAAAGAAACCGTGCGGTTAAAAATTAACCGGTTTTTCGTTGAATCGGGATCGACATTGAAATAGCCCAAACGTTGGAATTGGAAATTATCAAAAGGTTCGGCATTAGCTAATTCCTTCTCAAGCCTACACCCTTGTAGAATTTTCAAAGAGTCGGGATTTAACCAATCGTGAAAATCGGTATCTTTTCCATCGCTCGGATCTTCAACAAGAAACAAGCGATCGTATAAACGTACTTCAGCCGGAATACTGTGTTCAACAGAAACCCAATGGAGAGTACCCTTCACTTTTCGGTTGCTTTCAGGCATTCCACTTTTGGTTTGCGGATCATATTCGGCATATATTTCGACGATATTTCCCGATTCATCCTTTTTAAATCCGGTGCATCGGATAATATACGCATTTTTCAGACGAACTTCTTGATTTAGCGTCAAGCGGAAGAATTTTTTCGGCGCTTCTTCCATAAAATCATCCCTTTCAATAAATAATTCGCGAGTGAAGGCAATTTCGTGCGTCCCGGAAGATTCATCTTCCGGATTATTAACGGCTTCCATCATTTCCGTCTTTCCTTCCGGATAGTTCGTGAGTATCAATCTGACCGGATCGAGCACGGCGGATACGCGTTGGGCATTCGCATTCAGGTCTTCGCGAACGGAATGTTCCAATAAAGCATAATCAATGATTCCATCGAATTTGGTATAGCCGATTTTATCGATGAATTTATGGATAGATGCCGGAGTATAACCTCTTCGCCGCAACCCGCACAGGGTCGGCATACGCGGATCGTCCCAACCGGAAACCGTTCCTTCTTTGACTAATTGCAGTAATTTACGTTTACTCATGAGCGTATAAGTCATATTCAAGCGGTTAAACTCAATTTGACGGGGACGATAGGCCCCGTCTTCCGGACGTATTTTTTTCAACTCATCAATAAACCAATCGTATAACGGACGATGGACTTCAAATTCCAAAGTGCAAATCGAGTGAGTAACCCCTTCAAAATAATCCGATTGACCATGAGCAAAATCATACATCGGATAAGCTTTCCACGTATTCCCTGTTCGATGGTGGGGAGTGTTGACTACCCGATAGAGAATCGGATCTCTGAAATGCATATTCGGACTTGCCATATCGATTTTGGCTCGTAATACCATAGCGCCTTCGGGAATTTCTCCGGTATTCATTTTCCGAAATAGAGTTAAGCTCTCTTCAATGGGGCGATTACGAAACGGACTGTGCGTACCGGCTTGGGTAGGAGTCCCTTTTTGTTGAGCAATTTGTTCCGACGATTGCTCGTCGATGTATGCTTTATCGGCTTTAATCAGCTCAGTAGCGAAATCCCATAATTGTTGAAAATAATCGGAAGCGTAAAAAACATTCTTCCATTGAAAACCCAACCATTGAATGTCTTCCATAATAGAATCGACATATTCCGTGTCTTCCTTTGTCGGATTCGTATCATCAAAGCGTAAGTTACAGATTCCACCATATTTTTGAGCGATTCCGAAATCGATACAAATGGCTTTTGCATGTCCAATATGCAGATAACCGTTGGGTTCCGGCGGAAAACGGGTTTGTATTCTCCTCTCATTCTTGGCTTCCGCCAAATCTTTTTCGACAAAGGCTTCTATAAAATTCAGGCTTTTTTTAATATCGTCGACAGAGATGTTTTCTTCCATCATATTTTCACTTTTGAATTGCAAAAATACAAATTAATTTTTAAATCGGTTTAAAAATTGCGGGTTTCCTGAAAATAGTTACTTTTGTACGGAAAATAAACTTTCAATACATATTAATAACAATCATTCAATTTAAACTAAAAAATCATGGAAAAATTAATTGCCTGCTGTGGAATCGATTGCGCTACCTGCGACGCACGAATCGCTACCCTGACCAATGATCCTGCATTAAGAGAAAAAACTGCAAAAGCTTGGAGTGAACAATTTTCCGCTAATATCTCCGCTGAATCTATTAATTGCACCGGCTGCAGGGAAGAAGGCGTGAATTTTTCACATTGTGAAGTATGTGAAGTACGTAATTGTGTTCATGCAAAAGGCTTTCAAACTTGTGGAGAATGTGTTGAGTTAGATACCTGTCCCATAATTGGAGCTTTTTTTCAACACATGCCGGAATTAAAAGAAAATCTTAAATCGTTGAATTAAGGATAGAATTTTATTATAAAGGAGATTTTACAAAATCCCAATCAAAATCGGAAGATAATCCTTTAATTCTTTCCTCAGTATTTTTAAAGCTTGCGATATCCGGTAAGCGATCGTTTTTTCGGAAACATCGAATTTATGCGCTATTTCTTTATAGGTCAATTCATCGAAACGATTCAGTTCAAATGCTTCCCGATAGTCTTGAGGAAGATTTTTTATAGCTTGTTCTAACTTTTCCATCAAATCGCCCGGAAGGTAAAAATCGGGATCTTCAAATTGTACCTTCAATTGATCGTGCAACTTTTCGTGCACGCGTTGCTTAATCAAACGATGGGATACAAGATTGAGGCATTTATTTTTAGTGATGGTAAACAATAACGATTGAAGGGTTTTTTCGTTCGCAATGCTCTCGTGGTTTTCCCACAACCACATCATCACATCCTGAACAATCTCTTCATATTCTGTATCAAGAACATATTGAGATGCAAAAGCGCATAATCTGCCGTAGTAATAATGGAAAATCCTATCAAAGGCTTTTTCATCCCCTGCTTTTAATTCAAGTATGGTATCATCGCCGATTATATGAATGCCCATTTTGATACGGATATTTTTAAACAAAAGTAATTTGAAAAAATTAATTAACAAACAAGAATTATTATTTATTAAAAAAACTAATGTTAAGTTAATTCTATAATGCCGTCATTGCGAGCCTTTAGGCGAAGCAATCCAGCATGTTGAATATCAATGGATTGCTTCGGGCTTCGCCCTC